>OGEB01000191.1_pt1 | contig 52148 bp, 68 predicted proteins | sample 1570541 | NCBI WGS metagenome assembly OGEB01 (sample SAMEA2581975, study PRJEB24529) | metagenome | biome: Human gut stool | place: China | collected 2011 | reverse complement strand
CAAGGTGCTGCATCAGCCACCGGCTACCAAGGTGCAGCTTCAGCCACCGGCTACCAAGGTGCAGCTTCAGCCACCGGCGACCAAGGTGCTGCATCAGCCACCGGCTACCGAGGTACAGCTTCAGCCACCGGCGACCGAGGTGCAGCTTCAGCCACCGGCGACCAAGGTGCTGCATCAGCCACCGGCTACCAAGGTGCAGCTTCAGCCACCGGCTACCGAGGTACAGCTTCAGCCACTGGCGACCAAGGTGCTGCATCAGCTACCGGCAAGGATAGCATTGCTCTTGCAGCCGGATACAGGTGTAAGGCTAAGGGAGCTATAGGTTGCTGGATAGTCCTCGCAGAGCGTGGGAGATGGAGCGGTGATACCTACCCGATTAAGGAGGTCAAGGCGTTTGAAGTTGACGGGGAAAAGGTTAAGGCTGACACATGGTATATGCTAGTCAATGGACAGCTTAAGGAGGCTTAGTGGAAGTAATTAATTAAAATCGAGAAAGAAAGGAACTAATATGGAATGTCAATTTATTCAAGACGTAGAGGCATTTGCTAAAGAAATAGCAGTACGCCTACCTAAGACTCGCGAAGGTGGAATTATAATAATGGCTACCGATAGCAATAAAATAGTGAAGTGTATTATAGCCACACCCTCGCAGCAAAAAAAATTAGTTGAGCACATGTTAACTGATGAAAATATACAAAGCAATATTTTGGAAATCATGTCAGAATACGATAGTGAATAACCCTCAAAACAATATAGAAATGAAGAAGATTAAAGATTTAACAATCAAGGTAACTTATAGAGTTGGACTTAGTGATGTTGAAGTCCCTGACAAAGTTTATGATGAATTAGCTAAAGCTTATGATGAAGGTGGGTATGTACCTGAAGGGGATGATGAGCTTGAAAATGCAAATGAATGGTTATTAGATAATATCCGACAAGAGGATGCAATGGATTGGGAGTTTGAGATTGACGATTTTCAAGATGAATAATTCAAAACGAATTAGAAAGGAACTAAAAGATGATACTTACTACTGATAAGATGGTATTTGTTACTGATTTAGAAAATTCGGACGAATATATTGAGAATCTTATAACTGAATATGGCACTAATCAATATCGTATAAAGGTTGACCGGACACTCAATCCACCATATTATCAATTATTTCACGAATGGAAAGAAGGCAAGCGAACGCTTAATAATCATTTGTTTTCTTCAAGTAGATTGGAAAAGATTGTGGATTACATTAATCAGAATATTCAATAAAATATAGAGATGAAGCAAAGTAAATTGACTCATGGCTCTCTGTTTAGTGGGATAGAAGGTTTCGGCTTGGGTGCAGCGTTTGCCGGAATAAAAACACTTTGGAGCTGCGAATATGAAGACTATCAAGCAAGTATAATCAAAAAAAATTTTGGAGAAAACCATGAAATCAACAGAGATATTAGAACGTATTCAAATCCAACATTTGTTGACATCATCAGCGGTGGATTCCCTTGCCAAGACATCAGCGTTGCTGGAAAAGGTGTCGGAATTGTCGGTGAAAGAAGTGGCTTATGGACTGAAATGTACCGAGTTATACGGGAAGTTAGACCTAAATACATCATCATTGAGAACAGTCCAATGCTCCTTATTCGGGGATTTGAACGGGTCTTATGCGACCTTTCCGAAATCGGGTATGATGCAGAATGGCAATGTTTATCAGGCACCGACTTTGGTATACAACAGGGTCGGGAGCGATTATATTGTATTGCCTACTCCTGTGAAGTCAACGGCAAAAGGAGCACCCAAGAATCGATATTTCGGAAGCCCTACCTATCGGGGCAATATACACGAGTATATCCGGGATGGAGAACAAGACAGTCAATACCCTCACCCCGATTTGCTGGAAAGTCTAATGAACTTCCCGATAGGGTGGACAGAACGGAGTGTATAGGCAATGCAGTACAACCTATAATTGCGCACTATTTATTTGAATGTATTAAGATTTTCGATAAACAATTAGAGTAAAACAGATCAGAAATGAACAAGAAAGAGCAGCAAGCGATCGACTTTCTTCGTAGTATGGAGCGTGACGATCTGCTATCACTCGGATTCTCCGGAGGTAAGGATAGTGTAGTTATACTTGACCTTGCTGAGCGTGCAGGCATTAAGTATAATGCGATTTACGCCAACACCACAGTAGATCCACCGGGCACGATTAGCTTTATAAAGAGAAACTATCCGCAAGTGAGGATAATTCACCCAAAGAAATCTTTTTTTAAGCTGATTGAGGAAAAAGGTTTTCCATCTCGTTTACGTCGGTTCTGCTGCGAGGAATTGAAAGAGCGATATGGAATTGGTAAGCGAAGCATTGAAGGAATGAGAGCTGCCGAAAGTAGAAATCGAAAAGATTATGAGCCGGAGCAGTGTGATACAAGAAAATGGATGAAAGGCGCAAAGCATATTCTTCCTATCCTTACATGGACAGAAGAAGATGTCTGGAATTACATTCGTAAGCGCGGTTTGCCATATTCGAAATATTACGATGCTCCATATAACCTTTCTCGGCATGGTTGCGTAGGTTGCCCGCTCTGCAATTCTAGGCAAATGCAGCTAGAATTTAAAATATTCCCCGGCTATGCTCGTAGAATGATAGTAGCCGTTGAGAGGTATATGAGCACTCATCCAAATGGTTTCCTTGCTCGCAATTTTGCGGATGGCTACGAAGCTTTCTATTACTACATTAACGAAATACCTATTGCGGAATTTCACGAGCAAAAGAAAGGTTTATTCGGTTTCAGTGCAAAGGAGATTATTCAAAGAGAAATTTTAAATCAATTAGAGTAAAACAGATCAGGTATGAATACACAATTTGAGCGGTCAGCATGCGCTACCGATGAATGGTATACACCGAAGGAGATTATAGATGCGTTGGGTGAATTTGATTTAGATCCGTGTGCCCCGGTCAACCCACTATGGCAAACAGCTAAGGTGATGTATAATAAAAGCGTCGATGGGTTAAAACAGGAATGGAAAGGCCGTGTATGGCTAAACCCGCCTTATTCCCGACCTCTAATTGAAAAATTCATCAGCAGAATGGCAGAGCATGGAAACGGTATCGCTTTACTTTTCAATCGTTGCGACTCAAGGATGTTTCAAGACATAATTTTCGAAGAAGCAACGGCGATGAAGTTTTTGCGCAATAGGATTCGTTTCTTTCGCCCGGACGGGACTCGTGGAGATTCACCCGGTTGTGGTTCCATCTTAATCGCTTTTGGCGAGGATAATGCGGAGATATTAAGGACTTGTAATATAGCAGGTAAGTATGTTAGAATCAATTAGAATGACAAAAAAATGAATAAGGAAGAATTTCTGAGCAAAAGAGACGCCATCGATTTAAAGTTAAAAGAATTGAATGGCGAAAAGGAGCAGTTGGAAAAGGAATACATTGAATCCAACCAAGGATTCCCTATTGGAAGCAAGGTCTGTATAACAGTCCCGGCTCATGAAAGGTTTTCTCTTTTGAGCAATGAAAGGATATTGGTCCCCGAAGCGAAGAAGTTAGCCTATATTGCAGATTATGAGATTGATGATAACGGAGAGGTTGTTCCCTCTTTAAGGCAGTTGGATTACAATGGGGGCATGTCAGAAATGCCTTTATATGTTAATTTTAAAAAGGTTATAATTGAATTAATGTAAATCAGAACAGAAATGAATACTAAAACATTTCAAGAAGTCGCCAGGATTTGGAGTGCTGCGAAGCGACCTATCATAAAGCATGCCACGATGTGCGCGTATATGCTTACCCTTCAAACCCATTTACTCCCATATTTTGGGACGGCGACAGCTATATCGGAAAGCGACGTTCAGAAATTTGTTCTCCACAAGCTTTCCTCTGGTCTTGCTAAAAAAACCGTAAGGGATATTGTGGCGGTGCTGAAATCTATAGTCAAGTATGGTGGGAAACATAAGTTATTCCCTTATGAGGAGTGGGAGATAAACTATCCTACAGATACCGAATCTCACCGTTTGCCTACTTTGTCCTTAAACCATCAACAGATACTGATGAGCCATCTCACCGAATCCCCAACTCCTAAGAATATAGGCATTCTGCTGTCTCTGTGTACCGGCATGAGGATTGGAGAGGTGTGTGCCCTGCGATGGGAAGATGTGGATTTCAGACAGAAGGTAATCACCATTAGTTATACAGCAGGAAGGATATACAACTGCGAATCAAGAACTACGGAAAGGACTTTTACTTTCCCCAAAACACGAAATTCATACCGGGAGATACCTATCTCAAGACAGCTTCTCTTTGCCTTGAAGGAAGTAAAGAAAATATCTCCGTCCCGATTTGTAGTAGGAACATCAGAACGTCCGGAAGATCCCCGTTCTTACCGTGATTTCTTTGCCCGGCTCTTGAAGCGTCTGAATATTCCGCACATTGTGTTTCATGGACTCCGGCATACATTTGCTACCAGATGCATTGAAAGTCAATGCGATTATAAGACAGTGAGTGTAATTCTTGGACATTCGAATATCGCTACCACACTCAATTTATATGTGCATCCCAATATCAATCAGAAACAAAGATGCATTGAGCGAATGAGCAACTTCTTAAAAATTAAATAACCCTCAAAACGATATAGATATGAAACAGAAGTTAGAAGAAGCAGCAAGAGAATATGCAGAATCAGTAATTGATTCATTCGGAGCAAACGGAGTTCCTAATGGCGTTTCCGATATTAAGGGAATGATTGCTCTTGGTTTTGAAAATGGCACATCATGGCTTTCAAATCAGATTAAATCTATCATCTTGGATGATACGTTGACAGATGGGGAAGTCATAGATAACATTAGTGAGCTATTGAACCAACAAGGATGTATTGGAGCGGATTAAAGAGAAAGGAGATTGATTATGGAAGAACTTATTGACTATTTGAATCAATCCGGATTGACGGGATTAGTACGTACATATATAATTGTCGGAGGTATTTCATCTGTCATTGTATTTATTTTGACAATATGGACTTTTATTAAAATGTCACGTGCTCTTAATGTTAGGGAAAAATCTATGTTGGATTTTCAACGTAGACGCAAAAAAGGGGGAAAAAAATTAACTTGTAACAAACAGATATAGAAAGGAACTAATATGGGAAAGAGTATCAAAGGACTTGCCAGTTCAATCATCTTTAATCAAAAGGTGGTTGAACAAATGAATGGCATAAATAAAAACAATAAAGGGAAAGCATCCCCAATTTATATACCAACTAAAAAACGGAAGTAATGAAAGCTAAATTTAGAATTGGAGAAAGAGTAAAAATAGCCAATCACCCAGATAAATCTAAGATTGGCAACGAGGTTGAGATAATTAACCTCCATCATTCTAATTTTAATCTACAAAAGGGGTATGTGGATGAATGGTTATACAATGTATGGGATGGTGCGAAATCTTTAGGATGGGCACCTGAGTGCGACTTGGTAATTAATAAACCTTCAAGAAAGATATGAAACAGAAGTTAGAAGAAGCGGCAAAGGAATATTACGAAAGATACAAAAATCATTTGGCAAAAGATATATTCAGACCAAGAGTAGTAGATATTTTCAAATCCGGTGCTGAATGGCAGTCAAAGCAATCTCCTTGGATAAGTGTTAAGGAACGGTTGCCGGAAAATAATACAGTGGTTCTGACAAGAGGGGCTTATGGCTTCCTTATTTGCCAGCTTTCATCTTTGGGTGAATGGGAAACTGGAGCAAATGTTGGTAAAGAAAGATTAGGCATTACCCATTGGCTTCCTATCCCTTCTTTTGATGAGATACTCGAAGCCAACAGGGATGTACTTGAACGAATTAAAGAGAAAGGAGACTGAAAATGGAAGTAAAGAACGGAATAATAATAGATGGATTACTGCATGAGATGACGAGTGAAAATGTCCCATGCAACCAATGCTCACTGTTGCGCATTTGCAGTAAGTCAGAAAAGGAAGAATATTCCATCTGTCTTTGTGCTTTGATGAGCTGTGATGGTTTTGTTAACCGCGGAAAAGTAAAAATAGAGAAGGAGGAATAACTATGGGATTTACAACACCGTGCTTTATACGCAAAAATACACCGGAACTTCGGAAGAAGTTGGAGGAGTTGGGATATAAAAATCGTAATTTATATTTCTATGATTGTATTGGCGTAGTATACGATGGATTTGATTGTATTAGTCAATGGATGTTTGGAAGTATATGGGATTTTGCAGATTGCATTGATTGCGGAACCAACGAAGAACTTTTCTTGGCTATTGCTGCATTAAGGGATGATACAGACAACAACCAACTATTCACTAATGGTAATGGCGATTGGGGTATATACCGGGATGGCTCTGATGGAGGTTTGTCTGGAATGGATTTCTATGGGATGCCTAATGATTTTGAGATTGACAATTATCACAAGGCTACTGTAGACGAACTAATTGAACATTTTAAAACAAAGGAGGAACAATGAAGAGAATAATTACTGTCCAAGATATGATTAACGAATTAATGTTAGTTGCCAATAAAGATGCTGAAATAAATATCGTAATGAATACAGGAGATTATCAAACTGAATACCACCCAGATTTATATGATTTTTCCGTCATTGATTTTACTGATGTACATCCTGATGATGGAGACTCAGAAAATAAAGTAGTAATAGAAATGTTTCGTTAAAAAAGGAGAAATGAACGATGCACCAGTGTGAATATTGTTGTTGGTATAATGATAGATGTGGGAATTGTGATTGTCCTACAGCTATGAAAAGACAAGCGTGTGAAAAAGCTAAAAATGCCAAAGAGCACAATGAAAAACCTAAAATAAAATAGTCATGACCGAAGAACTTGTAACATTAGAAACAGCGGAACTGTTGAAAGAGAAAGGATTTTTAGGAAGAAAATATATTATAGATGTTTCCACTTTGCTACATTGTTACAAATTTTTATCCGTTCCTCCGCAATCCGTTGCACAAAAGTGGCTTCGTGAAACCAAAAATATTCATATATGTATATACAACTGTGCCTGTGGCTATGGATACGAAATATCTAAAGCTGACAATGGAACTCATATAGCCAGTTCTGCTTATAAAGGAACAAATGACGGAGGGGAATGGGATAGCTACGAAGAAGCACTTGAGGCAGGATTACAGGAAGCATTAAAACTTATATGATTATGAGAAAACTATATAAAGTAACCAATTTCGGGGGCATTCTTAATCGGGTGGTCCCCTTTTCTTCACACTAACAAACTATAGATAATCAAATGATAGTACATCATTTTACAAGAGTTCCGGTTGGAAGTACTGTCTATTGCGACAATCAGCCGGTTAAAATACTAGAGAAAGGATATGCCCTTGCTCTATGTGATGCCAATGGGAAACGGGTATATATCACCTGCTATGATTTGGAAAAGAAACCATTCGTGCAGACGAATGGGGAAGAATGAAAAAGAGCCAACCCACGCACGACCATGAATCAGCTCTTCCTTACACGATTATGATGCAAATATACTATTTTCTTTTAAATTAATCGTGTTATGGTGAAGGAATTTTCAGCAATATCAGAATTAAAATCTATAAGAGAACAAAAATCAAGGCTTTCTGAAAGAGAACAAGAATTAGTTAAACCTATTTTGTCTGATTTAAATATTATACCTATAATATTTAAGTGGTATTGTGAAATCGTTGGGAATTGTGGATTATCTCAAAGGAGAGCTAGTTCTTGTTTCCGGCAAAAGTTTATATTTATAATTCTGTTTCTGTATTCGCCTAGTACATTGGCTGGTGGTAAAATAGTAAAGGGGATCCGGGATATACTTGCTCGTATTTTAGGGTTTAAATCTCCTACTGGAATTTCTAATCTTTACGTCAATGTCATGTTTAACTATAACAATTATAAAGATTATCGAACAGATATAAATTATCTTTACACCGAAATAATAAATAGATTAAAAATTAAAGGACTAATCAATTAATGGGATTTGAAAAAACAGGTTGGCTTCTATTAAATTGTGACCTAATTACTAATGTCACATATAAAAAATGAAGATATTTTGTTATCTTTGGTTGTAGTAGTACCTTTGGACGAATAGCAGTAGTTCAAAGGTATTTTTTTATATATGGCAGCACCTAAGGGAAATCAATTTTGGAAATTACATAGTAAACATGGCCGAGATACGTTGTTTTCTACACCTGATTTGATGTGGGAGGCTGCTTGTGAATATTTTCAATGGTGTGACGATAACCCTTGGCGTGTTGTTAAAAATAAGACTAAAGGGAAAATCAAAGAAAAAGAGGATAGCCCAACTCAACGACCGTATACATTATCTGGGTTTCTGTTCTATATAGGAGCGAATAATGGATATTGGAGTGAGTTTAAATCAAGCCAAAAATATGAAGCATTTTCCGAAGTCGTATCACGCATAGAAAATATAATCGAAACTCAGCAGCTTGAAGGAGCTATTGTGGGAGCGTTTAATCCTAGTATTATAGCTCGTAAATTAGGACTTGCAGAGAAGCAAGATAGTACAATCAAACTGAAAGGGAGCATCCCTGTCATTGAGTTCTTGAAAAATGGAGGGGTCAAAAGATGAGTTTGTTTGGTATTATATCACAAAGTAAGTATGCTCCTTTATATGAGAACACTGATAAGTTTATTACTATTGTAACTGGGGGAAGAGGAAGCGGGAAAAGCTATAATATTTCTACATTTTTAGAGAGACTGTCTTTTGAAAGTGGCCATAAAATATTATTCTCCCGTTATACGATGGTTTCGGCTTCCATGTCTATTATTCCGGAATTTCAAGAAAAAGCAGAGTTAGATCTTGCGCCGGAATATTTTGATGTCACTAAGGTCGATATAACCAATACCTATTCTGGCAGTGTTATTATGTTTCGCGGGATAAGAACTTCATCAGGCGTCCAAACTGCTAAACTAAAGTCAATTCAAGGTCTTACAACCTTTGTATGCGATGAAGCAGAAGAGTGGACAAGCGAGGAAGATTTTGAAAAGATTATGTTGTCTATTCGACAAAAGGGCATTCAGAACCGAATCATTATAATTATGAACCCATGTGATAGCAATCATTGGGTGTATAGGCGATTCATTGAGAAAACTCACAAGCTGGTAGAGATTGACGGTGTGCAGGTCCAAATCTCTACTCATCCGAATGTACTTCATATCCATACTACGTATTTTGATAACTTGGACAACCTTTCTCCTGAGTTCCTGAAAGAGGTCGAGGATATGAAGGTAAATAATCCGGAGAAATATGCCCATGTGGTTATCGGTCGCTGGGCTGACGTGGCGGAGGGAGCTGTGTTCAAAAAATGGGGCATCGTGGACGAGTTCCCACAATGGTGCAAAAAGGTGGCTCTTGCTTCCGATTGGGGATTTACGAACGACCCATCAACAGGAATCAGGTGTGGAATTATTGACAATAGACTTTATGTGGATGAATTGTTTTATGAAACAGGAATGTTAACCAATGAGATTGCACGTAAATTGAAGCCATGGGGATTGAAAGTGTACGGGGATAGCGCAGACCCTCGTTTAATACAGGAAGTGAAAAACAGGGGCGTGAACATCTATCCAGTCGATAAATATCCTGGTTCTGTGGTTGCCGGTATTGATAAAATAAAAGAATATGAATTGTTCGTTACAAAACGTTCTTACCACATTATGGAAGAACTACGCAATTATGTTTGGGACAAGGATAAAGATGGACATTATATTAATGAGCCGATAGACGCTTGGAATCATTGCATCGACCCGATTAGGTATTATATTTTGGGACATATCTTAGGGCGAATTTTGAGACCGCGCGACAATTCGGGAATATTCGCGCACTAAATATTGATATATGAGAACAATAGACGAAGTTTTAAAAATAGAAGATATAGGCCAAAAGATAGCCTATTTAAAAAAAGGCCGCAAGACAAAGCTCCCTGATGCAGCGAAGCTCTATAGCGATTGGGACCCCAACCGGCACGAGATAATCACAGACACGGAGAAGTACCCGAAGATTAAAATCACGGTCGAAAAGGAGAAAGAGACCTATGATGAAAAGTCAGGTAAGATAATCACCATCCCGAAGAGAACGAAGGACGTGGAGCCTAACCGCATCGCTTTACCTATCGAGCAGGATATCGTAAACATACAAACAGCATTTACTGTTGGAACAGAACCTTTGCTTGATTGTAATCCCGACAAGACAGAAGAGGGGATATTCTTGGCATTAAAACAAATTTTAAAACGAAATAAGATTAAGTACCAAAATAAAAAGATTGTCCGTTCATGGCTGGCAGAACAGGAATGTGCCGAATATTGGTATGTGGTCAAAGATGATGATTTTTGGTCGAAATTAAAACGTAAAGTCTCTGATATATTTGGGAATTCCAAACCTGAATATCGTTTGAGAAGTGTCATTTGGTCCCCCTTTCGCGGAGATAAACTTTACCCTTTTTTTGACGATAGCGGTGATTTAGTTGCTTTTTCTCGTGAGTATAAAAAAAAGGATTTGGATGATGTGGAAATTACTTGCTTTATGACCATTACATCCGATTTTGTTTATCAATGGGAACTTTCCGATGAATGGAAGCCGGTGTCTGCATTCAGACATAACTTCAAGAAACTGCCTATACTGTATTGTTATCGTCCAGAAGCTTATTGTGAGAAGATTAATACACTTCGGGTGCGGTTGGAAAAACTGATGTCAAATTATGCGGACTGCATTGACTACCATTTCTTCCCTATTTTGATGCTATTTGGTGATGTACAGCGTTTTTCAGGTGAGTTTAAAAATCGTGTTGTGGAACTACTTGGAGACAAAGCTGACGCACAGTATTTAACATGGCAGCAAGTTCCTGATACAATTAAGTTTGAAGTGGAAACTCTTTTTTCTCAGATATATGGATTGACTAACACTCCACGCATTTCGTTTGACAGCCTTAAAGGTACAGGCAATGCCGTGTCGGGAGTAGCTTTCGATTACGTATTTATGTCGACCCATTTAAATGTGGAGAACTTGAATGAAACGATGGGAGACTTTATGCAGAGACGTGTTAATTTCCTCATTTCTGCACTTGGTTCTGTTAATTCCAGCCTTGAGCCTGCCTCCAATACTATTGACGTTGATGTCCAAATGCAACCTTACCGGTTGGAGGATTTGAGCGAGAAGATTGATGTGGCTATCAAGGCTAAAGATGGGGGGATTTGGTCTCAGCAAAGTGCCATGGCATTTGTAGGGAACATAGATAAAATGCAAGAAGAAATAGAACAGATAAATGCGGAATAGCCGTTGTGATTTGCTTTCAAATTGTCATTGCCTATTCCCATGCCCGGTAGCCGTATTGCTACCGGGGCGTCTAAGATGATATGTTGGCAAAGAATCCCCAACAAGTGTTCTTATACTTAAATTATGTGGCCGTATTAATAAAGGCAGTCTTTAAAGTCGTGCTAATACTGCCTTTGTATAATCGTGTTACATATTTAATTTTAGAGCTTTGCCTATTGCTTCATCAGCTCTATCTGAAAAGATAACGCCTACAATACCACTCAATTCAGTGGTGAAATTACAAAGCGAATTACTCATTCTGATTAGCTGGTCTTCTGCATCAATCACGCAGGTAACTTCTTCATCGAGAATTAAAGAGTTAACCTTATTTCTCGTTTCTCTAAGCAAGCAGATAGCTTCTAATATGCCATCATGTACAGCTTGTTTCTTTATTCTTCTAAATTAATCTGTGTCATATTCGTTATATTTTAATGTTTGTACTTAATTTTAAAATCAATAGAAAAATCTCTCACCGTCTTTCCCGAACAGTCTGTATCCTAAGTACAGGCTGACGAATATTATTATTAGTTCTATCATAATTTGGGGTATAGTTTGGGCTGTACGTCATTACTCCGTACCTCTAAATGATTGATTTATAATGATTATACTATTTTCGCAAGTTTCCCATCAGACTTACTTCCGCCAAACAGGTGGTTGATGTAGGCTAATCCTTTTTGAGTGCACAGCACTTTCATCACTATAATGTCCGGATGGTTATTGCGGTGTATAGGTGGCAGTTGGGTTAACTCGAAATATCCGGCATCCACGTACTTCTGTTTCGGCTCGTTCCGTTTGAAAAGTATTCCCTTCTCCTTTAGCTTCTTGAAAAGCGTGTTGCGTCCGAACGGCAAACCGAGTATTTTGGCGGCTTGACCTATATCTACCTTTCCCTCTGCCTTGAAAGCTGTTTGGGCGAATGACACCAAAGGTTCCTGTCTGGCGTTTTTGTCCTCAAGCTGCTTAATCTTCTGCTCTGCAATCTCTATACGTTTCTGCAAAATTTGTTGGGAACGCATGAGGATATAATCATCATCCTTTAGCAATGCTTCCCGTCTGTTAAACTCATTGATGAACCTTTCTTTGAACTCGCCTGCTTTTGCTCCGGTGTAACCCATGACAAGGAAACTGAAACCGTCTTTGGTCATGGTGTACATCTTGTAAGTTTGTCCGTTCTGTGGGTGGACGTAGGGGGTCTCGCCAAAATTGGCGTCCCTAAAACTCGTTGAACATGAAAGGTTTTCAATGTCACGGCAAACTTTATTATGTTCTTTACCGAACACTTGTGCTACAATCAAACTTGTGGTAATATCCACACCTTTTTCATTTTCATATACCAACGTTGATATAATTTCATTACCTTTGCCGTTGTAAACTGATACGTTATTCATATTATTTATTGGTTTATGGTGTGCGGTAGTACCAGTACCGCACACATTGTTTATATTACTATTTCAAATCACCGATAGAAAGCAAATTTGCACGCTTGAATGAACGATATTCACCACGCTCTGTATCGAAGTAAGTAAACAGGGTATCATTCGGTTTCTTACCTGTACCTTTTGTTTCAGGTAACAGGTTTTCTCGCAAGCTGCCAAACGCTTCTCTGATTTCGCCCGATACTTTACGATAGTAGAAGCGCACAATCTTTTGCTTCATTTGCATTTTTAGTCTCATATTCAGCCAAGCCACCTTTAATGCCTCAGACATCGTATAACCATTCTTACGTACCATTTGCCAAGCTAGCTTCATTACGCTGCTTAAAAAATCTCTTGTTCTCATATTGCTTATGTTTTATCTATTGTTTTATTACTTTGTTGATGCAAATATATAGTATATATGCGAAATAATCAAACCACTATTATGTATTAATGCTATATTTAACAGCTTTTATATAGTATTGATGCTAAATTTACACTTATTTACATAAAATATAGTATAAGTAAATAAATATCTTATTTTTATTTCGCATATAAACTATATTTATTATATTTGCGCCAAAAACAAGAAATATATGGCAAATACAGAATTAAGAATTAAGGAACTTTGCAGAGAAAAGGGGCTAACGCAAGCCCAACTCGCCGATAAATTAGGGATACAACCTGTTTCTTTCTCACAGGCTGTTTCTCGTAATAAGTTTAATATGGATAGGCTATCAGAAATAGCAGATGCGTTGGGAGTTGAAATTCCTGAACTCTTTAATAAACCAAAAGAGGGAGTGATACACTGTCCTCATTGTGGAAAAGAAATAAAATTGAATCCTAATGTTTAATTAATAAATAAAAGTAAAATGAAGAAAATGTTATTTATGCTGCCCATGCTGGTGGTTTTGTTTATCATCTCATCTTGCTCTAAAGATGATGAATTAATAGAAAATAATGATGACTTATCTTCACCATCCATTATTGGTACTTGGGAAGATGGTAATTATTTCGTCTCTTTTGGCGAAGATGGTTTCTATTCTGCTTATATAGCAGATGAATTTATTGATAGCGGCGATTATGACCAAACAGAAAATGAAATTTCATGTTTAAATAATTATTTCAATAGAGAAACGATTTATACCATTAAGAATATATCAGATACTGAAATGAACGTCGAAATTTCATACGTTGATTTACATGGGGAGAGAAAACATAAAACTTTAAACTTAACAAAATCAAATGATGCAATAGTTTCAAGAAGTAATACCTTAAGTGGGAAGTCGATAACAACATACTCTGCTTATTTTGGCAATGTTACAAGAACCTTTAATACATTTAATTCTGGCATAAAATCAGCAACTAAAGGTAGTGCTAAAAATTATCCCTTAAATTTCTTTTATATTTATATCGGCAATAGGATGTATCACCAGATACTGAATAATAGTTCAATACAAGTACCAACTATTGGTGCTTGGACAACAGATTATAATGAAGTAATATGTTGGGAGTTATCATTTTCTCCTAACGGCAGTATTAATGATTTTAACTATATTGAATTATAATTCCAGCCCCGTTCCTATGGTTCGGGGCATTTTTGTACCTTAAAGTTGCGTTACGCGAACAATTTTGATACGGCAAAGAAAATGCTGAAAAAGTTGTCACATGAAGAAATATCTTTGTTATTTGTTGCTATATAAAGAAACTTTTGCTATATTTGTAGCATGAAACGTAAAATAATAACATACGGAGGATATTTTGAAAGATTTATTTCCACGCTTTCAGACAAAGAAATCAAGAAACTGGATTATATAATCTCCTTGTTGGAATCAGAGGATAGGTTGCCGATTAAATTCATAAAGTTTCTGCGTGACGAATTGTATGAATTGCGCATGGAGTACAACAGTAATATCTATAGGGTGTTCTTCATCTTTGACGAGGGAGCAATAGTTGTCTTGTTCAACGGTTTTCAAAAGAAAACGCAAAAGACACCACCGGCAGAAATAGAAAAAGCATTAAAAATAAAGGAGGCATATTATGGAAACAAACAATCATCAAATAAATGATTACAGTGCTGTTCTCGAACAGAAATACGGAAAAGACGGTTCTGTTGAAAGAGCTAAATTCGATGAGGAGGCATACGCTTTCTACACGAGCCAAATTCTTGTGGAAGCAAGGAAAGAAGCGAAGATGACACAAAGCGAACTTGCAAAAAGAGTTGGCACAAACAAGTCTTATATCTCCAAAATAGAGAACGGACTTATAGAGCCGGGGGTAGGGCTGTTCCTGCGCATAATTAACGCGCTCGGTCTGAAATTCGACATTGTGAAACCTATGATGTAAAGGCAAAAGAAAGGGAATGATATGGAAACTTACACTTTGAATGATATTAAAAAAGAAGTTTACGGAGAAATAGGCACTCCGCGCCGGGATAAGATTGAAACCGAACTTTCCAACCTGCGTGTCGGGCTTCAAATACGCAATGCCCGTGAAGCAAGGAAAATGACACAAAGAGAGCTTGCAGGGAAAATAGGGAAAGAACGGTCTTTTATCTCTAAAATTGAAAGGGAGGGCAGTAATATTACCCTTTCCACGCTTTATGATATTGTAACGAAAGGGCTTGGAGGGAAACTTGACATACAAGTCCAGCTTTGAAAAACTGCGCTACGTGTTTTCAAGCCTTCGAAGCAAACTCCCCTCTTGTACTGATAAAGCGGAATTTGTGAATGCCAATTGGTCAATATCTGATTATAAATAATAAATTCAGCCCCGAACCAGAAGGAACGGGGCTTTCCATTTCAATATAAAAATTCAAATAAAAATTGCTATATAGCCACACCTCCTTATCGTATTTATGACAATCGTTCTAATGTCATAAATACGCCTTCTGATTATTTCTTATCCTCTTTATTAATAACGAATTTTACCGTATGAAATTTATAAATCAAATTCATACGGTATGACAATCTTAGAACAGATCTTGACAGGACTGCAACAGAAGTTTACTGGGGTAGACACTGCCACTTTGACCCGAATCGCCACCAAAAAGGCAGAGGGCGTAACGGACGGAACACAGGTAAACTCAATCGTTGAGGGTATCTCTTTTCAGGACGTGATGCAAAATTATGGTGATTTCCGTGCAGGACAAGCACAGGCTTCCTCGATATCGAACTATGAGAAGAAGCATGGGCTGAAAGACGGAAAGCCAATCGAGAATCCCAACCCAAATCCGAAGCCGAAGCCGGAAGAAGAAAAGAAAGATGATGTTCCATCTTGGGCACAAGCTCTGATTGATTCCAACAAAACTCTTTCTGAAAAACTTGCCGGTTACGAACAGGAGCGAGTACAGGCACAGCGCAATGCGCAGGTATCCGCTAAAGCAAAAGAATATGGTATTCCCGATTTTATGTTGAAAGATCGCAATATTCCAACAGATGCGGACTTGGACGCTTATTTCAAGGACGTGAAACAGGAGATGACCAATGCGGGATTTCAAGGCGTGGAAGTTCCCCAAACAGCAGAGCAGCGTACCGAAAAAGAAAACCATGCCATTGCTGCCATGATTAACAAGGGAACGGAAGAGATTAACAAACAGAATCAGTAACTTAAAAAGGTAAAAAGATTATGCCAGCAGGACTTCATTACAATTTGGAACAGATTGAAAAGCCTACTCCTGAAATGTGCCGTATTGAAACGATATATCGCTATTCAGGAGGTTTCAATCTGGTTCTTACAAACCTTACGGGCGTGAAAACCATTCCGCCCCTTACGCCGTTGGTTCTTGACTTCAAAAAAAGACAAGCCACGGTGGTAATCAATGTGGAAGTGGCAGAGAAGTACACCACAGGCACAAACATGAAAGTGAAGAAAAATTCATTGGCTTATGTCGGTATGTTTATCGGAGATGGTACGAATGGGGCTAAAGTTAACAAGATTGACAAAGCCAATGCCGACTACGACACACTTACTTTGGCAGCAGCTTTCGGGAGTAGTGTGACGGTTGAAGCCGGAACGGTGCTATTTGAAGCCAAAGCGCAGGATGGTACAGAACCGAAAGCAACTGCAACAGCGTTGAACTATGCCACTACCAAAGTCGAAGAAGGAGCAACCGTGACAGCCATCGGACGTGCCTACGAGATTAGACCGACCAAGCTCATTGTCCCCATCTCTGAGAAGGATAAGGCTTCTCTCGGTGATAGATTCATGTTCACTTATTAAGGAAAGGAGGGTATATGTATTTGACAGTTCAGACATTATTGAATGACCCCGAAATAGTAAAAGCGGTGATTGACCGTGTGCAAGCTCTCCGCCTTGATACTATTTTTTGGAAGAAGCATCTTGATTTCGAGGAAACGAAATCACGCGTGTTTAAAACCTATCTCGGTACGGTTACAGGTGTAACAGCCGGTTCTGTTATCGACCGCAATTCTAACAAGCCGTTAAGAGAGCGTAAATCTCTTGGTTCAGGATATGGCGAAGTCGCTTATTTGGGTGACCGCTACCAGATGGATAATGACCGTTTGGATATGTTACAGGAACTTGTTACCAAGTTTAACAATGCACGCACAACAGACCAACAAAGAGCATTGAACGACATCATCAACTATATTACGGATGATATGCGCCAAGTGTTGCTCGCTCCGCATAAGCGTATGGATATCGTGGACGGTGATTTACGTTCAGATGGCAAGGCTTCTGTGAAAGTAGATGATAACCCGCAAGGAATCGAAATGCTTGACATGGAATTGCCGGTCCATCGCCTTACACCGGGAACTGAAGACAAAGAGCACTTTGTGAAATATATTATGGACCAAATTGTTGAACTTCGTACGAAGTTCGGTATGTTCGTTTCGATGGAAATGTCGCGAAAGACATTCATCAATTCTATTGTCGGATCAAAGGACTTTGGTGAGTTCTATAAACAGTCTTTCGCACAGAAAGAAGTGCAACTATCTTCCGGCTTGATGTCCAGCGAAATGGCTACTACCATCTTTCAAGGGTTTGGCTTGCCCCCTATCGTAATCAACGAGGATTTGGTTGAGCTTCCCGATGGAACCATGAAACAGGTGTTCAAGGACAACCGCATTTCGTTGTTTACCACCGCCAAACAAGGCAAGATGCGTTGGCATACTCCGTATGAGATTACCGACCCTGTACCTGGTAAAACCTATAGCCGTTCAGATGGCGGTATGTATATCTCCAATGTAAGAACGGATGAAGGAAGATTCATGGAATATGGTTGTGAATGGATTCCTGAATATACCAATCCGAACAAAATTGTAATTGTGGATTTGGACACAATGCTAAGCTAGGATGAAAGTACTTGATTACATAAAGCAGTCCTTCAGGGATTTTGGCATTACTTTGAGTGATGCCAATATCCTTACAATCCTAAAGCCATCAGGAGTAGTTGGAGAAGATGATGTAGAAAACTTAAATAACAGCCAATTCAGGGATGTTTCGGTCGGTATGGTAAAGTTTATCCCTACCCTCTTACTGCGTGGTAGTTCCAAGTCCGTATCGGAAAACGGGCACTCCAAATCACAATCTTGGGACATTCAGGGTATCAAAGACTATTATTCCCTGATGTGCAAACAGTACGGATTGAAGGATGAGTTGAACTCGGACAAACCTAAAGTGACTTTTTTGTGATATGTTAGACGAAGCGCCTCATATATTAATGGTAAGAACGGTGATACCGCCAGACAATGACGAGTACGGGCGACCGATACCCGGCACAGGCGGAGAGTCGTGGAATGAATTTACAGAATGCTTTTGCCATGATAATTCCCAACAGCAGGAAGTATCGGTAAATGGCAAGCTATGGGTTTATTCCTACCATATAGTGTATGAAGGCAAGAAAATAGCATTAGACACAAAAGTAAGATGTTTGGATAAAGAAACGAAAGAGGTTGTAGGGAAAGGCAAGGTAATCAAAAATGCTGAGTGCTATTCGGAAGAACTGAAAGGACGTTGTGACATTTGGGTATGATAGTAACAGGGGATATATATAAGATTATTTTCAAAGAAGTTCAGGATTTCGGCATTAAGGCTATTTATGACAGCTGGAATTCAATCGATGCGCCTTTGAAAGACGAAGCTATAGTCATTATCACTTCAACTCCGATTGAACCAGACACTTATTGGGAGAAAACCTTTGTATACGTGAGTATTTGTGTGCCGGACTATCTGGGAAAGGTTAACACGGTAAGATTAAACGAATTGGAAAGATTGTCTGCATTGTGGATTGAGGATGAAATAGTTTGCGATTTTGACGGAAGTTGGTATATGATATCTAAGTCATCACTTGGCATTGAAAGAGATAACGCTTTAAAATGTAGTTATGTGAGCATAAAATTATCGTTTGAAATTTTAAATGTAAAATAATATGAAACCATTTATCGGGATAAAAAAGATTTGGTACGGTGATGTTATTAGTGAAGCCGTAACCAAAACAAGCTTAAAAACTCTACTCGGTAGCATGACTGAAGTAAAAAACTCACATCAAGACACATGGCAGTATACAGAGGATGACCCTACTTATACTGACTATATTAATGAGTTAAATGGAGAAATTTACTATCGTGATGTTACACAAAAAGGAGCCAAAACCATTACATTTACAATGGGAGAATGGACTTTTGATGACAAAGTAGCCTTGCAAGGCGGAGAAAAGGTGGATACTGATGCAGGTTGGGCTGCTTCCGATACTCCCGGTATTATCAATCAAGGCATTGTGGCTCAAACAAAAACAGGTAATTATATTGTCTTTACTAATGCTGCTGTTATCGCTAAGGGAACCCAAGCAGAAAAGAATATCGGGTTAGGAGTCACTGCGGTGGCAATGAGTAACACTAATGCCGGGGTGAAGAGCGATTACCTGTTTGATGGTGCAAAAATTGACGCAGGTGGATGATATTTTTATTAGAATGTAATAGATCGTTTTCGGATGGTGGTGGGTGGTTGCTTACCACCATTTTAATTTAAACTTATGGATGCAGCAAAAATAGTTAATGCAGCCGTTTTAGAGAAAGACTTTGAAACGGTATTTGTGAATGATAATGTTTATGTGATTCACCCTCCTACGATTCATAAGATAGCAGGAGCGGGATATTATCTGAGTGATTTAAAGGATGGGACTACGGTAATGGATATGCTACGTTCATTGAAGGATGTTAAATGTGCGTCAAAAGCTCTATCTTGGCTAATCCAAGGCAATGAAGAGCTAAGTGAAGAACTATCTAAAGGTACATTTGACGAAGTAGTAGAAGCGTTAGCAATTGGGCTATCAATGATTTCTGTGGAAAATTTTTGCAAGCTGTCAATTTTAGCCAAGAACGTAGCAAATTTGACAGCAAAACAGAAGCAGTAGGAAATGACTGTTTACTTGGACAGATTGCATCGTTCATTGAGTCTCTGCATCTGTCCTATGATGAAGTGGTATATAAGATACCATATAGGAATATGGTGATTATGCAAAAGGATAAGCTTCATACAGCTTATGGTGACGTGATGAAAGAAGTTTTGGATGAAGATATGTTTAAGAATAGAGAATTTGACAATTAATGGAATTTCATGGAGACATATCAGGTTTAGACGAACTGGAGCGGCAAATTGAGGACGTTTATTTCAATAGACTGATTGAAATAGGCAGGGAGGCAATCCGTATAGCTCATAATGCCAGTGGTACCAAAGAATACCCGAGGATATATCAAAACCATACATGGAATCTGCGTAATGCTCCGGGCTTTTGTGTCGTGCGAAATGGTAAAATCATTGCTTTAGAGGTTTATGGCAAAGGCTCTAATATGGAAGCTGTTCAAAACACCACATATTATCTACAATACCATAGCAAGGAAGAAGACGGTCTTTATTTGGCTGATGGTATGAATTATGCAAGTTTTGTTCAATCAAAGGGGTTTGATGTGTTAGATTCGGCTATTCAATATGCAAAAAGAATGGTAAAAAAGAAAATATTTTAGGTAATGGCAGGTATATTCGCAAACATAGACAGTGATATTCGGAAACTTCAAAGATTGAAGCAAGAAATCGAGAATGTAAAGGAGGCATTGAAAAGTATCAATGTGAAAGTTGATATTGATATAGCCAAAGGGATGGAGGAGCAATTGAAATCCCTTATGAGGCAATACGATACTTTGGTAAATAAAGTGTCTGAGGCAGAAGGCAAAATCATGCTTTCTACAAGACGTATAAATGATACTTCGGAAAAGATTATCAAGGCGCAGGAGCAGCTTTCAAAAGCGGCAGGTATGAATCCGCAATCTGGTAGTGGTAATGTAAACACACCTGCGAATAATGCGGAAACAGCAAGCGTACAGGCACAGGCTAAGGCATATGATGAACTAAAACAAATTATTAATGAGACATCTGGTTCATTATTGAAAAATGTCAATGCGCAATATGAAGTAAACCATGCAATAGGTTTATATTCTAAGGAATTAAAAGAAATAGAGAAGACAAGAAAGAGCAGAGGGAAAGATGCAGAATATACTATTGCAGAATCTGCACGGATAAAACAACTCACGCTGACTATAGAACAGTTAAAAATAGCAAGAAGTGATGCCTCACGCGAAGTGAGGACACAAATAAAAATACATAATGCGGCTACAGATTCTTTAAATGAGTTACGACAAGAACTTATCAGAATGAAAGATGCTTATGCTGATATGTCCGCCGAAATGCGTAATAGTAGTAAAGGAGCGAATTTAATAGCTTCTATCCAGCAAGCTCACAAAGAAATAAGTGAAATCGAGCAATCTATGGGTGTTTTTAGCCGTAATGTAGGTAACTATGCTAGCGGTTTCAATGGCTTAAATATGTCTGTACAACAGATTGTACGTGAACTTCCTTCTGCTGCTATGGGGTTGAATACGTTCTTTCTTGCCATCTCAAACAATATTCCTGTATTGGCTGATGAAATCAAACGTGCAAAAGCCGCCAATGAAGAGTTAAAGGCATCAGGGAAGAAAGGTATCCCTATTTGGAAGCAAGTTGCGTCATCATTGTTTAGTTGGCAATCTGCATTAATTGTAGGCATTACTTTGCTCACCACTCATGGAGATAAGGTTGGGGAATGGATTACTTCTTTATTTAAAGCTAAGGATGGCATAGCACCTCTCTCAGCTGCGACCTCTGAATTAAATAAATACATTGCAGAAAATAATAATGGGTATGGTAATAGTATAGCGACATTGAATAAATTGCAATCCAAATGGAAAGAATTAGATGGTGATTTATCAAAACAAAAAACTTTCATATATGAAAATAGAGATGCTTTTTCTGAACTTGGTGTTTCAATTAATGATGTTAATGATGCCGAAAAAATTCTTTCTTCTGGAACGGACCAGTTTATCAAGACTCTTGACTTAAGAGCAAAAGCAGCAGCGGCTTATCAATTAGCGATAAAAAAAGCAGAAGAAGCTTTTCAACACGGTATAGCTGCCGATGAAATATTGCAAGGAGGAGCCAATATTTGGGACTATTGGAATGCAAGTGTTGATGTCTTGGGAAATTTGGATTGGGCTATTCAGGGTGGTAATGTATTTAATCCCGGGAAATATACAGAAGGAAGAGCAGGTAAAGAACTTATGGCTTCTGATAAGGCAAAATCAACATTTGATATATTGATGAAATTGTCTGAAAAGTTTAGTAAAGAAAGAGAAGAACGACTAAAAGGGTTAGGAGTAACGGATAATGAACAAGCTAAACTGGATGCTGAACAAGCTAGACTGAAAGCAATAGCAAGGGAAAAATTGAAGAGAGAAGCCGACGAACAACGCAAGCAACAAGAACGGCTTTCTGAGGAACTCCTTTCACTTCGCAGGAAGAATCAGCAGGATGAAATCAATCTGATGGAAGATGGGACAGAAAAGAAGGTGGCGCAGATTGATTTGGACTATCAGAAAGAACTGGACGCGATAGAATCCGCCCGTGAAAAGGCAAAGAAAGACGGAACCTATGAACAGCAGTCTCCCTTGCTTGACGAAGCCGAAGAAAACGCTTTCAAGAGATATCAACAAGCTGTGACGGAAACGCACAAGCAGGAAGCGGAAGCCCAAGCCGAGGCTATGCGCAACTATCTGAAAGAATACGGCACATTCCAGCAGCAGAAGTTAGCCATCGCAGAAGAGTATGCGGAGAAGATAAGGAAAGCTCAAAGCGAAGGCGAACGGCTGTCATTGGAAAAAGAACGTGATTCCGCGCTTTTGGATATCGATGTCAAAGCGGCACAACAAAACATCGATTGGCAAAGTGTGTTCGGTGATTTGGGAACAATGCTTCGGGAACAGATACAGCCTACTATTGACAACTTAAAAAAAATCACGCAATCGGACGAGTTCAAGAATTCTTCCGTTGAAGAGAAACAAAGGATATACGATATTCTTTCAGAATTAGAAAAGCAGTCCGGTACATTTGGGAAGGACATGTTTAAGGATGTTGCAAGGGATTTGGAACTTTACCGCAATAGTCTGAACGCTTATAACAACGCACAGAAGCGCGAAATTGAAGCCACAATCGCATTGGTCAAGGCGAAGGAAAACCTTAGAAAGGCGCAGGAGAATGGTGGGGACGTTAAATCTGCACAGCAAGCAGTGGATGAAGCACAGACCTTATTCAACCAAGCATCCGAAAGCGTGAAGACACTTGGAGAAAAGGCTTCTGAAAATGCCGAAACTCTCAAAACTTCCTCTGAGAAAGTAAGAGGCGCACTTGAAGGGCTTGCTGGAGGTCTGAATAAACTCAAGTCCGGCTCCCTGTCGCAAGCGTTTGATGGTATCAAGGATATCGGGGAGCGACTTGGTGGAAAGATTGGTGATGCCATTGCCAATATAGACCCCACCGGGATAATCAGTAGTGTTCTTTCCATTCTTGATGTGTTGAAAGACGGATTCTCAAGTATATTCGTTTCTCTGCAAGATACTTTGTTTGGAGCGATTGAAGGGATTCTTGATGATGTTCTTAGTGGAGATATTATCGTAAAGCCCATCCAGAACGCATTCAGCCATATAGGTAATATTCTCGATACTGTTACCTTTGGTGGATTCAATTCATGGTTTGGCGTCGGTGGGAACAGAAAAGAGGTCGAGGAAGCCATTAACAGGCTGACAGACCGTAACGAGACGTTACAAACTGCCATCGAAGACCTGACTGACGAAATGAAGGCAAGCAAGGGAATACAGTCTGTTGCCGCATACCGGGATGCTTATAAGTATCAAAAAGAAACTAATGATAATTACAAGCGTATAGCGCAGGAACAAGCACGTTATTCCGGTTCTCATCATAGTTGGAATTACTATTGGAACGGTTTTTCTCAGGAACAGATAGACCGTCTGAGTGGCAAAATCGGTCGTGATTGGAATGGTGATATCTGGAATCTTACCCCAGAAGAAATGAAAATGCTCCGTGAGACAGTTGATATGTGGGAAACTATTCAGAATACCGGCAAAGGTGGATACGGTGACCGCCTGACCGATAAGCTTAATGATTATATTGAGCAGGCTGGCAAGCTAGATGAGTTGACCGATAATCTTTATGAAGGGCTGACCGGGATGTCATTTGATTCCATGTATGACAGTTTTGTAAGCAGCCTGATGGACATGGAGAAGAGTGCTGAGGATGTTGCCGATGACGTATCCAAATATTTCATGCAGGCAATGCTGTCAAACGCCATCGGTGAACAGTTCAGTGACAAGCTGAGGGCATGGTATGACAGATTCGGTAATTTCATGGAAAATGATGGTACATTAGATCCTGATGAAATGGATAAATTGCTGAATGGCGATGGAGATTTTATGGGTTGGAACGAAATGGTTGAAGAAGCCATGAAACTGCGCGACGAGCTTGCTGCCGCAACCGGATATGACAGGATTTCGCAAGAATCAACATCCCAGTCAGCTTCATCCAAAGGTTTTCAGACAATGAGTCAAGATACTGGCGAAGAGTTGAACGGTAGGTTTACAGCATTGCAGATTGCAGGAGAAGAAATAAAAAATCAATCTATCATTCAATCTCAATCACTTAATCTACTAACAGTAAAAGCAGATGCTCTACTTTCCATAAATACGGAAACAAGAAATATTGCTGATGATACGCGGGATTTGATAGCGCAATCCTATCTTGAATTGGTACAGATTTCAGAAAATACAGGCAATTCAGCTAAATACTTAAAAGAAATCAAAGTGGATATTGCCGAAGTCAAACGTAATACTTCAAAATTATAAATTATGGCTGAGCTATTGATAAACAATAAAGATGCCTATGCTATATGGGGCGTAAAAATGGGAGAAGGTTTTCTTGATGTACTTGGTGCACCATCACCCATGAAAGAATTCATAGAAAATAAATCCCGGTTAGAACATGGGAAACGTGTGATAGTCAATGACCCTAAAATAGATGAGAGGGAAATAACACTTTCATTTACAATTGAAGGGGAATCCCAATCCGACTATCAAGCAAAGAAAAAAGCTTTCTTTGTTGAACTTTATAAAGGCAAGGTTGATATTCAAGTTCCAGCTAACGGTAGTGAGATGTATCATCTGATTTATCTCGGTAAAAATATCACTTATGCACAGAGCTTAGGTAGAACTTTCGGAAAAATTTCAGCAAAGTTTAATGAGCCAAACCCGAGCCCGGAAGGGCGAAAGTAGATGATAGGGTGTGGATAACACACCCTATTTAGTTTATAGGGACGTGCGGAATAAAAGGAAATAACCCGGCAAGCAGAACTTAATTTGTGACATTTTGCCCATTGTCATAGTTTGAAGCCTTATTTTTTAAGGTTTCTTTTTTTTATGTGCGAACTTTGAAGGCATGGAACAAATCGACATCAAAGACATATCCGGTGCTATCCAGCTTACAACTTCGGTCGATGAAGGCTGCAAGCGTAAGTTTACTCTGATGAAGGAGGACCACATCATATTAAAGTTCTTCTTGGAAAATCCTATATATTTCAAACTTGGCTCATACGTGGAATGCGACTTCGGATTGTTCGAGGTGTGCGACTTGCAGAAGCCCGCATTCAACGCAGATACCGCCGGCTACGATTACGAATTAAGGCTTGATGCCTATTACTGGAAATGGAAAAACAAAATCTTCAAATATACCCCAGAGACTGCCGGGCAGGAAGCGTCCTGGAACCTGACCGCTCCGCTTGACGTACAAGCCGGTATAGTCCTTAGAAATTTGAAAGCTCTTGGGCACGCATACAAAGGACAAGATTTTGTTGTCTCCATTGACCCCACAGTCGAAAACAAATCACAACTGATGTCTTATGAGAACATCAACATCCTTGATGCTTGTTTTGAGATGGCGAAAAAATGGGACTGTGAGTGTTGGATAACAGAGAATATAATCCATTTCGGGCGTTGTGAATTTGGCAACGCGGTTAACTTTGAAATCGGGGTGAACGTTGTAGAGATGTCACGTTCCGATTCCCAATCGACCTATGCCACCCGAATATATGCTTTCGGTTCCACAAGGAATATCCCTTCCAACTACCGTCCGGTTGATGAGTCGGTGGTTGTGAACGGTGTGGTGCAAAAACGCTTAATGTTGCCCGACGGAACTCCGTACATAGACGCTTATCCTGATATGACTACCGAGGAAGCCATTGAACAAGTGGTTATCTTCGATGAAGTCTATCCCCGAAGGGTCGGCACCATGTCGGATGTCACAACTATTGAGGTGACAGACAAGGTGGAGAATGAGGACGGCACAACCATCGAGGAAAAATGGAATGCCTACCGCTTCAAGGATACCGGCATTACCTTCTCAAAGGACTATATCCTTCCCGGTGAGGAATTGAAAATCATTTTCCAATCCGGCAAGTTGAATGGTATGGAATTCGCTGTGACATTCGACCCTGACAATAAGAATGAACAACTTTGGGAAATAGTCAGAAATGAGAACTACGGCAGACCGCTTCCGGACGGAGCGCTTATTCCTGAGAATGGGGATACTTATATTCTATCCGGTTGGGACAGTACGAAAATAACCGAACTGGGGCTTGTATCGTCTGCCGAGCAGGAATTGAAGGACAAAGCCGAGAAGTACGTTGCCAAGTCAAAGATAGACCCCAACACTTACAACTGTATGATGATGTCCGATGTCGCATACAGTGAGGACGGAGTGCACAATCTCTACGGCATCGGTCAGAAGGTTAACTTAATCAATAAGGCTTATTTTGAGAACGGAAGGCAGTCAAGGGTTATCGGATACGAGTTTAATCTTGACTATCCTTATGATTCTCCGATTTATACAGTAGGGGAGACGGCAGCCTACTCGCGTATAGGGGACCTCGAAGGCAAGATAGAATCTCTTACCCTGAAAGGTCAGACTTATACAGGCGGTTGGGGCAGTGGGGTTTATCTGATTAAAAGAAATGATTCCACACCGGCTACCGACAATAATGCATTCTCGGCTTTGCGCTCATTAAGCATGTTCTTGCGAAAAGATAAAGATGACCGTACCCCGCACAAGTTATCCTCTGACAAAGCTTTTGAAATAGGGAAATTTGTCAGTGGTAGTACAGGTGGTATCATAATGGTTGATAAGGAAACAGGTCAAACCTATGCGGAGGTTGATAAACTGAAAGTCCGCATGAAAGCCTATTTCGAATCACTGGAGATACAAAATGTAAATTCTGTAGGTGGAAAGATAGTTCTAACTCCGGGTGGTGCTGTTACGCTTATTGATGTTTGGACCAAGGGCACCATTGAACAAACGCCCATACTTTCAATGGCAGACGGGAATCCTATATTGCTTGCAGATGGCAGTGAACTCCAATTGATGGATAAAGAAACGGTAGACAATGGCGTCCCCGAAGGCGTGTACAGATGTTTCTTCCTTGCCGAGCAGGACGGTGTGGAAGTGGAGAACCGCTTCCGTGCAGGTTTCCAGGTACAGAGCAAAAACTTCAACATACAAAAACCGGGAGAATACCAACAGGTAGCGAACCATTATTATTGGCGTTTATGTGTAGGGGCAAGCAAAGAGCCTATCAATGTCGGCATATACAAATTGCACTATATTGACCTCAGCATGGCGGATTGCGACACAGGCAGTGACATTCCGGCAAAGGGTGATACTGTAGCCCACCTTGGTGCACGAATCAAATGGAAAGGCATTGACAACAAGGACGTGACGGATGAAAGCAATATTGACGCACAGAATGCCATTGTATTCTCTTCTACCGATGTGTTCAGCCCGAGTGTTACTCTGTATCACGGTATAGACTCCTACTCCTACTTGAACAAGGAGTATGTTGAGTATGGTGTAGACAAAACTAACAACAAGGCGTTTTTCCATGTATACGGTGATGCGTATATTGGGGACCGTGATGGTAACAGCTTTGTTAAGTTCACCCAAGGTGAAGGCGTGGAATTGAAAGGAAAGCTGTCGGTCGGTACTACCATCGGCAATGGAGACACCATCGAAGATGCTCTCAAAAAAGCATCTGAAAAGTACATTGAGGATTTAGACCCTCTGAAAGAGTACATCAAGCAGGAAATAGATAATATCCAGAATCAGGTTGACGGTGCGATAGAAACATGGTTTTACGACCCGGCGCCCACCCTTGAAAATCTTCCCGCATCCGATTGGGATACAGATGAGAAGAAGAACAATCATTTGGGAGACCTCTATTACAGCAAGGAGGGAAAAGCATACCGGTTCCAATATGAACAAGAAAAGGGATGGTATTGGAATGCCATTACCGATACGGATATTGTCAAGGCTTTGGAAAACGCTCAAAAAGCACAGGATACCGCAGATGGGAAAAGACGCATCTTTGTGAGACAACCGCAGAATTCGGACGCATACGACATAGGTGATATGTGGGTAAATGCGACCTACGGGAGTACTTACAAGGACGATATGCTCAGAGCGAACACTTCAAAAAAGGCAGGAGAAGCATTTAGTATCTCCCATTGGGAGCTTGCATCAAAATACACTGATGACACTTTGGCGCAAGAAGCAAAGAAAATAGCCGAAGAAACGAAGAAAGCGGCTGAAAAGCTGGACAGTACTGTAAGTTCAATGAAGGACTTTACCGATGAAGCATTCAATGATGGTATCGTAGACAGAGGGGAAGCGGCTGCGATTAAAAAATACCTGAATAATATTGACTCCATCAAAAACGATGTAACAGAATCCTATAATAAGATTATAGAGAATGAGCTTCTTGATGAAGGCGTGGTAAAGACGGAGTTGGAAACTGCGTACCGCTTGTTCAATAACTCGGCACAGGAGCTTATAAACACCATTAACGGTGTGATTCAGGACGGTAAGACCACAGCGACCGAAGTGGCTATGGTGGATGGCAAGTATTCAGCGTTCAACTTGAAGTACGGTGATTTTATTGCCAATGTCAATGCCGCGAACAATTATATACAGGGCAAGCTTAACGAATCCATCAAGGAAATATCGAAGAATATAGGAGATATATCCTATCTGACGAAAGCACTTAAGGAATATACCAATATTGAGGGTGGTCTTATTCAATCCTCATTGTTAGCTTTAGGATACACCTCGGAAAGCGGTTTCAAGATAATGAGCGGCACGAACGGTGTATACCAATCCGACAAGCGCGGCGGAGGTATTGCTTCCTGGTGGGGAGGTTCCATGCTGGACAAATTCGATTATCCGGAAAGCAGCGTGCCGGAAAACGTTGCCAAAGGTCTTGTGCGCTTTGACGGTACGGGTTACTTTGCCAACGGTGCACTTTGGTGGGAAGAAGATGGTACACTCCATGCAGACCCGTTGTCATTCTTTGTCGGTGAGGAAACGGTCGGTGTATTACTGTCGGCATTTAAGTTCTTGCGCTCGGCAGAATTCAAATATATATTGGAACCTCAATATCCGTTCACTCATATAAAAGCCATCAATTCTGTCCAAATCGGTAATGCCTTGCTGAAATATGACGCAGCCAATAATGCCGTATATGTAGAGAAGGATGATGGGTCTATGGTTAATTTCTACGCTACGGGAGACCTTGCTGCGTTCGGTTCGACAACCGGTGGTGGAAGTGGTGCAACCTCATTGGGCATGCTGGACGATGTAGACCTGGTTACTCCTCTATCGGAAGGACAGGTATTGACCTACGACTCGATTAAAAACAAGTGGACGAATAAAAAAGGCGGTGGCGGTTTGGATATAGATGCCATGTGGGATGAGCTTGCCAAGTCTGACACGTCCAAGAGAATCCATTTTTCCCACATACCGGACTTGGGCAGTGTATATGCCAAGCAGGTAAAGCTGGGCACAACTGCTTATAATGTATCCAATGGGGTGATATCTCTTCCTGCGTACCCGACCAGACTGTCCCAATTGGAGGACGATGTTGTAACAGGAAAGTATCTGCCTTTGGCAGGCGGGACGATAACAGGCGATTTGGCAGTTAATGGTAAGATTGATTGTAACATCATTGGTAGTGATCCTGGTAATGCTCACGATGGGGGTAGTCCTTGGAATGGTTTATCCTTCGCAGGGAATGACAACTTCGTGCACATGTCGGGATATTACGGTATCGCATTCTACACTTCGGCAGGGCGTGTAGCTCAGTTCCAGTCGGACGGTATTGTTAATATTACGAATCTCTATTGCTACAATAATATTCAATGCAGAGCATCATTCGTAAGCACGATGACAGACCGTTGGCAATTGCAATGGCCGATATACTTCAACCCGGACAATGCCGTATTCAGGGCTAACCAACTCTCCTTGATGATGCACGACTCCTGTAGACCGATTATTAGCTGGAAGGATACACTGGACGGTGTTGGATGGCAGACAAGATACACCATCGGCACGTATCGACCTGATTACGACACATGGGGAACCATGCTGATAGCAGTGTCGAATGATGATGGAGGTAACAGCCCGGGGATTAGATTGGAGCTTGAAGCCTCTAATAACAGGGCGGTTGTCCGGGGTTCATTCCTTGCAGAAGGTGAGGTTGCCGTTTATTCGGACGCCCGCTTAAAATCATGTATAAAACCGCTACGGAACAGAGGGTTCATCACCCCTGTCAGTTATATCAAGGATGGAAAGGGAAGCATAGGGTTTATCGCACAGGACATGATAGAATTGTATCCTGAGCTGGTAACTAAAGGCAGCTCGAAAGAACACTACCTGTCCGTGAACTATGCCCAATATACGGCAGTATTGCAGGCTCAGATAATTGAACTGCACAAAGAGATTGATGATTTGAAACGTAAATTTATAAATTAAAAACTATGGTTACATTATTGGTTATTTCGATTGTTCTGTTTGTATCCTATATCGGATATACAGTCGGGATGTATGGCATCCCTGCAAGTATCAGTGACACATACTATCGGCTTGGAAAGAAGGGTTGGCTGTTCACGCTCTTCTGTCTTGCCGAATCTTCCCTGCTGGTTGCATCGTTTATCGAAGCCAGCAAGGAAGAATACCAATTCCTGGCGTTCATTGCAAGCGCATCATTGGCGTTTGTCGGCTCGGCTCCCTTGTTCAAGGAGGATTATAACCGCAATATCCATTATGTAAGCGCGGGAATCTGCGCGCTTGCCTCTCTTGTATGGCAAGTGCTGATGAGTTTTTGGTACGTCCCTCTTATAACCTTCCTTGGCGGTGTAATCGTATTGGCATGCCTTAAGTTCAGGAAGCCTGTGTTTTGGATGGAGATGTGTGCCTTTATCTCGACTTATATAACCCTGTTACTGCTCTACTGATATGGCTAATTCGAATAACGTAATTACGTCTCCTGTCAATCTGAGGAGTGACGTTGCTTCCGTTCTTGGGACGTCTGAAACGAATGTGAGCGGGTTATGCACGAGCCATGAGATTAATATGTGGTCAAGATGTAAGCCTGTCCATATTGCCTCTGCCGCTCCTGACAGGAGCATGCCGTCTGACGGTGAAGGAGCTTGGTGGAAAGGCTCGATGAGGAATTGCGGCATTAAGCCGCCCCCTGTAGCGTCTTATGAGGAAATCCCCAAGTTGTATACAGGAAACAAGATGAACGGATATATCTATGAGAGACCTTGGGGCGGAAGTGCGAGTCCGTACAGGTTGGCTGATTTCTTGCTGTACAAGCACGATGCGCAACCGCCATTCCATAGCTTCTATTGCGATTCCAAGGTGTCTATGTATGGCTCTATATCGTGCTCTCTTGCTCGAAATGTTACGACCGCGGATAAATCAGGTCCCGGATCGGTCGAGCTGTCCGACATGGAATCCGCTACCAACCTTGATACATGGTGGTTTGGGGCGATGTTGGTTGACTCGTCCAACAGAATCGTGAGGAAACTGGCTAATGTCAGAGCGGGGGTTACATTAGAGATGCCTGCCAATGGTCTGACACTTGGTCAATACTACGATGTATATCCGTTTTTTTGCATGAATAAAATTGAAAGTATCATCGAGGCGGATAAGGCTAATCTGTTTTTGCCTGTCATGAACTGCTCTCCCGGCAGGGTTAAGTATGTATCGGAAGAAGAAGCGAGTGGTTTGGTAATCAATCTGACTGCCGAATATGTGACTAACTCAATGACCGGGCTTAACACTGCGGTTAAATGGAATCTTAAACTTACGTATTATTCAGTCGGTAGTAAAACGCTCACTAATAATTGGATTACACTAAGGCGTGTGGTTTCGGATGAAGATATGGGCAGGGAAAAATTACAGGATTTCAATCTGATTCAAGACAGAGAGGTTGAAATATTCGGGACATTTAGCTTAACTGATTTTCTTGGCGAGTACTACGTATATCTACAGCTTAACACGAACGAGTACACGAAGAAGGCGTTCCCGCTCAAGCTTGACCCGAACCCCGGACCGATACATTAAAGAATATACTAATCATTAAATTATACAGATATGGAACTGATACGAAAAAAAGAAAGTATTACAAGGCTTTATGAAAATGGCGAAGTTTCAAACAACACAACCAATGATATCCAATATATCGTATTGGATGGAGATGCTTATGTCGGCACAGCCTCTATCATGCCCACAGGGTTTACCATGACGGTAGGCATGAAAGCTCCCATCGAAGATATAGAGAGTATGCTTAGAAGCATATTGTCTTCCATCCCCAAGGAAGGAGGCGCAAAATGAAAATCAACGAAATCATCAGAAAAATGAGTTTTTTGCAGCTCGTGCCGCTGAAATCGGATGAGGGCGAGCCGCTTGCCAATAAAACGAAAGTGAAGATTATCTTGAATTTGGTAGCCTACGAAAGGGCAATGGAGAGCTTTAACGAGGATATGCGCGGTATCTATGCCAAGCTGAAGCCCGAAGGATATGACGCCCAAGCCTTCCCACGAGTGAATGAATTGGAGAAGAAAGAAAACATAAGTAACGAAGAAAAACAGGAGCTTGAGTCGATTAAGCAGAGTGAGAAATACCTCTCTTATGTTGATATGAAAAAAACACTGATGCGCGAGTTTGAAGAGGCAAGAGAATGCGCTTCGGCAGACAATGACTATACAGTCAGCGAAAGGGCACTCACAGACGATGATTTGGTTTCCATTGCGGAAGTTATCCCTACGGATAAGGAGTTTGCAATCGGGAAAAATGAAGACGGGGAAATCAAGGTTAATGGCATCACCGTATTGGCGGAAATTGGCAGAATGTTTATAATGTAAAACAAATAATTATGGCAGGAAAAACGATTAACGAGCTTGACGCACGGACAATGCCGAACGGTAAGGAGAACATACCCTTCCAGGAAGGGAATACAAACGGAAGATTATCTGCCGATGCGTTGAAAAGATACGTGGCACCTGATTTAACACCTTATCAGAAAACCGTAGACGCTGATAAGAAGTATCTGTCTGCCGTGGAAATTGACGATGTGACATCAATATTATAGTTATGAGAATAAATTATCAGTCCGATTTTAAAATCATAGAGAAAAACCTGAATGGAGATCTGAAAACTCCTTTCCGGTTTACTTATCAGACAGCATTGTCGAAACCCGTTGTAGCCTCTTTCGATGGACACGATTACAAGAACTGTCGCAGGCTGGATGATGGCAGCCTGCTGGTTGTGTTTGATAATCATGGCATGCGTCCGGGCAACCTGACGGTCAGACGCGAGTATTACCTTACTGATGCTGATTTTGCTGATGGTATCTGTAACCTTGTATCCATGGAGTTTACAGGCATCGTTCTTGTCAATGGCAAGTCTGATGACAGTACAGGTACAATTGACGTTTATCCAAACTACCAGAAAGGCGATAAGGGAGACCCAATGACATGGGATTCCATGACAGAGGAACAGCGTGCCGAATTAAAGGACTCTGTGGTAAAGGATGTACAGAATGAGATGCTTTCTTCCTCTCCAATTTCCGACAAGGAATACGAAGATGTATTGAGTGGTTTCCTTTAATCGGAAACCGATAAAAATAGATTTACGAAATTAAAATAAGAATTATATGGCTAAAATTCATAAACTTACCAAAGGCGGGCAGACTATTTATCCTGCTACAACCACTGATGCGGTGGTACATCCGACTACGCGTAAAAACCTTACGGAAGAGCTAGCCGAATTGAATGAGCGAATTCTTGATGAAACAAAACGTGCACAAGCAGCTGAGGAAGTCAACGCAACCGCTATCGAAGCACTGGCAAATGAGCTGGAAGCCTTGGGTGCATGTGGATTCGCAAGAGTAAACGGAAGTGCGGACCCGGATGCACAGGTTACATTTGGGAACACATCAAAACTTCGCTCGTTGGCGTCACATCTGCATCTTGGAGTGTTTAAGAATGGCAAGTTGTTAAAACAATGTGCACCGGGAAGACTTACTCAATCTGTCGATGGCAGGAATATTGCCATAGACGGGACCGATGGAGACGTAATGAACTTCACCGATTGTGATTTGTATTACTTACGCACCACCATGCAATATACGCCACAGGGAGGTACGGAAGGGGAATATAACATTGTGGCATTATCTCTTCTGCCTTTCGGTATCGGAGGGACGATGGCAAAGCGAATCAGACCGTTTGCCATCGTCCCCGGTGAATGTGTTACCGCCAAGTTGGAAGGTGATGTAAGAAATTGCGCCCATTATGTCTATAATAAGAACGCAATCGGGACATACACCGAACCTTTGAAGATATTCAAAAAAAGCTACAAAACAAGTGGTGGAGGATTCCCGACACAATATGTGTCCGCAGTACAAGCAATCAAGAATGCACAGGCAAAGAATGCAGACGAAGCGACCAATCGTCCATATATGGGAATGTATTATGAGTTCTATGAAATCATTATTTGTCTGATGAGTTTTGAGATAGGCACATGGGCACATACCAGGTTAAACCTGTTTGGTGTAGGTTGTACCACTTTGGATAGTGTTGATGCACAAACATTTGCAGATAATGAAATTTCTGCAAATAGTGGATGGAAGGCGATAGCCGGAGGTACAGTTAAATACATTAATTTATTAGGCGATAAAGCAGTGTCTCTATCAGGTTCATCTGACAAACAGCGTTTGATTGGTGGAGTAACAGGAAACTCATGGTACGGATTCTTAGAAATAATGGAAGCCCAAAGGCTATTGAACGGTATATCCAAGGCAGGACTCGTGTCAAAGATAGGAAGTATTGGGAATATATTCTTTCTAGACCCGGAAGGCAATGTGTCATGTACAACCGATGGTTCTGTCAACCTGTCTACGGGCGCAGGCATGGAAGCCTGCAAGCATTACTACGTGGTGAGAAATGTCCCCGGATGTGAAGGAATGGCAGACGGAGTAATGACAGCCGTTGTAAACTCTTACACCAAGATGGAGTTTGCTGACGGTGTTGCATGGTCTGACGGTACGGTAATGGATTCAGGAGTCGGCATTCTGAAACGATCGATTCCTATATATAGAGGTTGGAATCTTCCGTTAGTTGGATTATTTCGCATACTAGATGGAGCATATTACATTGCCAGAAAGGATCCTGAAGGTAATAATCTTCCTGTTCAATTCCGTTGCGCATCAAATGTGAACAGAATTCCTGCAAGAACTACTTATACATATCGTGTTCCTGACAATGAAGAATGTGACATGGAAAGAGGTTTGGATCTAAAGAAGGAATATTCGGGAATAAATCTTCCTGTCCTTTATGAACAATGGGTAAAGAAATCAGATTATGATTTTTCGCTTTTCTGCGCGGAGACTGTTGAGGGGGGGGCTCGTAATTATGAAAATGCTTATCTATGGTTGTACATCAACGATAATATAAACGCAGGGGAACGCAGTTTGCATAGCACTGCTGTCGGCTGTTTTGCTCAAACCAACAACGCCTCAATTCGCACAGCAAGTTGCAGTAACTATGCTGACGCTAAAGCAGATTCTTACGCTGGAGCTTTCGCTATCCCTTTTATCGAATTATAACAGAATGATTATGAAAACAGAAAGAAATGAATTTGATGTGTGTATGCCTTTAATAACCTATTCAGGCAAGAAGGCATTGGTATGCGTCAATGAAGAAACGGTTACTTATCCTGCGATGGAAGGTACTGTAGAAAGGACAGCATATATATATGATACATTATGGGCAGACTGTGATACGAATGATGAAGAGTCGGTAAGAAAATCATTGGTCCGGGAACTGGAGAAAAGCATCAAAGAATATGATGTGTCTGACCATGTGAACGAATTTACCCTTGCCGGCAAGAAGATGTGGCTCTCCAAGGAAATGCGTGTAGGTCTGATGAACAGCATCAACATTGAGAAGAGTACCAAAAAGACTGATACCGTTCTTTGGTTTGAGGGGATTAATTACACCATTCCAATAGATGTGGCACTACAGATGCTTGCCCAATTGGAGTTGTATGCATTATCATGCTATAATGTCACACAGCAGCATCTATCTGAGGTATCCGGATTAAGTACGCTTGAAGAGCTGATTAATTATGACTATACCCGTGGCTATCCGAGCAAGCTTGTGTTTAATCTTGATTAGGCTAAGATAGGGAAATTCCCTGCATACCTTCTCAGGCTGGCAGGGAATCAAGATTAGCTTTCTCGTCCGGTTAACAAGGTTTTGCAAATATAACATTAAAAATTAATCCGACAAATGATTAGTGCAATAGTTAGAGATGGCATCGATAAGAGCGTAGCCGGAGGATTGGCAGGAATAGCTACCGCATTCGTTCAGGAGAGTATAGAACACATGATTCCGTGGCTGATAGTGTCTGCTGCCGTGATTATATGTGATTTAGCCTGCGGGCTGAGAAAGAGTATCATAATGGGCGAACAGGTCCGGTTCAGTCGGGCGGTAAGGCGAACCATGGGCAAGATGGTTACATACTTCAGCTTCGTTTTTATGGTGGTGATGATAAACAAGGCATCGGGCAGCCGTTACGACATCGATATGTATTCCTGCCTGATGGTGTGTTTTTTGGAAATGTGCTCGATTATCAGCAACATACTTAAGCCGAAGGGAATCGAGCTGAATATTGTCGAAGCGTTCAGGCTGATTTTCGGCAAGACATTAAAAGTTGACAAAGAAGATATTAAAGAAGTAATTAAGGAGGAAAAGAAATGAAGTTTTTTACAATTGCGGAGCTGTGCAAGTCCACGACTGCCGACCGCTTGGGTATCAACAACAGATGCAGACAGGAGCATGTAACGGCTCTTACTGCCTTGGTGGATAACGTACTGGACCCATTACGCACATGGTGGGGAAAGCCTATAACAGTAAACAGCGGTTATCGCTGTCCGGAGCTGAACAAAGCTGTCAAGGGAAGCAAGTCTTCTCAGCATATGAAGGGTGAAGCAGCCGATATCGATACGGGAGACAGACAACAGAATAAGCTGTTGTTTGAATATATCCGCAAGAACCTTCCCTATGACCAGTTGATTGATGAGAGCAACTTCGCATGGGTACATGTAAGCTTTAGGGCAGATGGTAAGAATCGGAAACAGGTATTAAGTTTATAAAATCTACAATTATGGCATTAAAGGATATAACCGGCAATTTTGCAGCATCCGGCTCCAATCAGGAGTATAAGTTTCAGCCTGCTGCGTCTACATTTGGTTTGCAATTGGTATTCGATACACATCCGTCCAAGGTGGTATTGTATCAGAGTTTGGACGGTGAGAATTGGGTGGCGTTTGAAGTCGATTACGGTGTTGGAACGGTTTGGCAGAAGAACATCGAAGGTGTCATTGGTGAGCAGCATATCAAGATTCAGTGCAATGTTAAGCCTGTCAAGGCATTAATTTTGGAGTGACATGAAGGTTAACACAATATCTTTAAATTCGGTGCGGTTGAATACAATCGCACTGAATCACATTGGCGATATCCGTTCGGGTGGCGGTGGTTCCAAGCCTTCCCCTATCCCTCAATGGATAAGGGAGCATATCTCATTCTATTATGACATGAGCAAACCGATGGATGTGTATCCTGATGATTTTGGTAAATGGACTAAATCAACAGATAGTACTTTTAAGGTTACATCTACAAATATTACTATAACTAATCTGAAGGCTGAAAAAGTTAGCTCTGTGTATATAGGCAAAGGAGGTAATTTCAAAGGGATGAAAATCCGAGTTAGTGGGTTGGTTGATGGACAGGAATTATATTGGGGGTATTGGAATAGTTCGCTTTTAAGAATTCCATCTAATGGGGATTATACACTATCTCCTATAGAGCAGGCTGTCGATAACCTTGGGATAAGAAGTGGGAATATTGTTGGCGATTGTAATATTACGATTGAGATGCTTCCTAGCGGCAAATCTGTCCCCACCAATGAGATACTTAAGGTATCGGGGTATCTACAGGACCTGTCAGGTCGGAAAAGGAATATGAAGTTGAATAACTTTCTCTTCGACATGATGAGCGGTGTAGATGGGTATAAGAATGAGACATTTACTAAGGTAAATGGTGCAATTGATATTAGATTCGACTATATAAATGGCAGACAAATTAAAGGGAAACCGGCACAAGATTGGGGCAAATTCGGGTATTATAGAGCTAAAAACATGGTTGAAAGAATAATCTATTGCAATTGGCATGTTGAAGGGATATTAGACGATAATAAAGTTTATTTTGCCCAATATACTGCATACGACAATAGAGTTGAGTTACATAATGGAGATAATTATATAGAATTAGATACTAATCAAGGTAAAGCTGGATATAATTATATATCTGTTATCTCCGACCAACCCTACTCCACAGACATCTCCATTACTCAGATACCGGAATATCCCGGTGCATTAGTGACAGATGGTGTAGATGATTACGGATTGGTAGAGAATCTGAGCAGTGGAGTGAAGATGCTATTTTTGACTATAAATACTTCTTCCCAAAATAGATATATTTACGAGCAGAGAAAAGAAAAGGACATTCTCACATTCTCTGTATTAGGTAAGCCTGTCGGTGATGATGTGGCTTATAATTGGAAAAACAACGGACATACTTATATTGATGGTGTTCTGAATAACACTATTACAAGTGCAAATCTGCTAAACAAGAAGCATATTTTGACAATTGTAAATGATGATGTAACAGTTGAGAACACAAAAACCCCAAGATATTTCGCTACTGATTTTGAAAATTATCCATCCAAACTCGCCTTCTACAACTCCATAGCCTTCGACTCCATACCAACAGAGGCAGACGGATTCACAGAGCAAGAATTAATTGATTACGTATTAACTAATATAATTGGACAATGAGATATACAATCGTTACAATAGAATGGCTGACCCAACATGGACTGTTGGCTATGCCGACAATGCGAAGCAACGCAGACGGCACGAAAGTAGTGCTGCATGAAGAATTCGTTAACCTCTTCCCAAAGGACTCCTTCCCTACCTACAGAATGGATGACCCCGAATTTGTACAAATCATGGAATCGGAAGAATGGAATCACGAACCGCAACCTTATAGCGCTGATTACATATTGGCTGCATCCGCACAAAACATGGTGGAATCCGCCAAAAAACAGATACAGACATTGAGCCTGACAGACAGTGAATCTTTAAAGGTTAAATCGCTGTATCCCGATTGGGCGGAATATATAGACGAATCCTTATCCAAGGGAATGAAGGTTAATTACAAGGAACACCTGTATAAGGTCCGGCAAGATATCCCTATGGTTTTGGAAAGCCAATATCCCGGCATGGCTACGGCAGCACTCTACGAAGTGGTTGTAGAGACCGCATCAGGCACCAAGGATGACCCGATACCCTACACACCTCCTATGGAGGTATTCAAGGACAAGTACTATACTCAGAATGACGTATTGTATATCTGCACAAGGGACAGCGGTCAGGCATTGACCCATGACTTAAGCAGCTTGGTAGGGTTGTATGTTAATGTTGCAAGCTTATGAGAACCATAATTTATTGTGTCATATTGCTGACGCTGGCAATATGTTCATCATGCCGCAGTGTAAAGTATGTGCCTGTTGAAACTGTACGTGTAGACAGTTTGTATCTCACCATCCACGAGAGAGATTCAATCCACATTAAGGATTCTATCTACATTCGTGAGAAGGGTGATACAGTATTCGTTGAGCGATGGCGCACGCAGTACAGGGATAGAGGAAGAACAGATACCTTATATGTTGACCGTGTACGCGAAGTTCAAGTTCCTTACCCGGTAGAAAAAGAGCTAACATGGTGGCAGGAAGTCAAGATTAATTTTGGTGATTTTTCTTTAGGTATTATCTTTGTATTGCTGTTTATTATTATTTGGATGATAAAGAAGAAAGGAGGTTCAAAATGAAATAGAACACTATACCGAGGATTATCCTCACAACGCTACGAGTAGAAGCGTAGCGATTACTCAAAAATAACAAAAGCAGTTCTTTCGGGGGCTAAGAATTAAAAAAAAAGCCCCCAACATACATCATATTAATATTGCCACATAAAAACATGATAAAGCATAAGATACCTGATGTTGGGGGCTAATATCTTCAACATAAATATCTTATGCTTTGTTCATCAAAATTTCATGTTTTATGTGGCGAGGCAAAGATAAGCATAAAAATTAGAAAAAACTATGTGCAAATCAGAAATCTTTGCCAAGATAATTAATATTGTTTCAAAAGAAACCGAAGTGCCTGTAGACCAAATATTATCCTCTGATAAAAACATGGAAACAGTGGATGCCCGGTATCTTCTTGTGTCTCTCCTGTCTGAAAGCGGCATGTACCCTTCACAAATAGCCGTTCATATCCACAAAACCAAACGTGCCGTTAACTACATGATATCAAATTTCTATGAGAGGATGGAAAGTGGGAAAATGTTGAGAATATATTGGGATAATATAAAGAAATCATTGGGAAACAACTGATTTTACATAAGTTACAACATATGTACTTTTGCATACGGTCAATTTTGACCGGGATACAAAATACAAATACTTATGGAAAGAACTTATGTTTTTAATTCAGACGGAGGCAATGGAGGTTCAGGCGGTAGCAAGCTTGACATTACCGCCATGCTTCCCGGAATGTTTGGGAACAAGGGGATAGACCCTAACCTGCTTGCCTTGATGAATAACGGCAACGGCTTTGGAGGACAGGACGGATGGTGGAGCATTATCTGGCTTGTTGTGATAGCAAGTATCTTTGGATGGAACGGCAATGGTGGCGGTTTGTTCGGTGGACGTGGAGGAAACGGAGCTAACGGACTTCCGGCAGAATTGGCAGGAAACGCAGGACGCGAATTGTTGATGCAAGCTATTCAGGGTAACGGTAATGCTATCTCTCAATTGGCTTCTTCATTCAACTGCTCTACCCAACAGGTTCAGACAGCATTGTGCAATGTGCAGAATAGCATTACACAAGTAGGTAATCAGGTGGGATTGTCAACCAACCAGATTATTAATGCTATGCAGTCAGGCAACCAGTCTATTCTTACTCAACTTGCCGATTGTTGCTGCAAAACGCAAACAGCTATTGAAAGACAAGGCTATGAAGGACGTTTGCAGAATTGCGAATCAATGAATGCCCTTACCAATACAATGAACAACAATGCATTGTCATTGCGTGACGGTGCTACTGCAAATACGAATGCTATCCTTGCCAAACTTGATGCAATTCAAAATCAGGCATTACAGGACAAGATTGCATCTCTTACTGCGGAAAAGGCTACTTTAACAGCCGAAATATCCCAGCGTAATCAGAACGCCACTATCCTGAGTGCAGTAGGACAACAGATTGCTCCTTTGGCAGCCGGATTGCAGGCATTACAAGGAGACGTTGATGGAATCAAATGCAAGCTCCCCAATACTGTGAGTGTTCAATACCCCAATTTAACCGCTATTAATACAGATTGTTTCCGCGCAGCCGCCTACGGTGCATATATGGGTGACGCTGTATACGGACGTAGTGGATGTGGTTGCAACAACTACTGGGGTTAATCCGGTAAGAAAGGAGGTAGATATGTGGCCTAACTTTTTTACAGGATTCCCATCCCTATTCCCATCAATCGGAAGAACAAATTTCAACACTCTTCCTACGGTGGCTGTGACCGTCGGCACGGAGAATGTTACTTTGGAACTTCCTAACCACGCATTCCGTAACAGGGATTATGTTGGAGGATTCTATATCAGCCTCCGTCAGGCTATACCTGCCGGCACGACTGCAACTCTTCCGATACTGATAGGGACTAATGGGGACACAAGACCGTTGATGGCTTATAACAATGAGCCTGTGACTGTTGAAAACTTAGCCGGAACAGGCATCTATGAAATTCACTATAACAAGTACACCAACGAATTGTATCTTGTTAATGGTGGATACAGACCGACAACGGCTCCGGCTCCTACAGCAGAAACAGCTTCTTTAAGGAGCAAGTAATAATTAACATGGAGTTTTGTGGTGATTTCCAAAATGGAAATAGCCACACTCCTTTAAAATCAAACAATCATGTTTCAGAACTTACGAGCAAACAGCCAATTGTATGTACTTCACAAAGAAGCCAAACATTATATAGAAACAGCCTCAGTGGTCAGTGTGTCAACCCCAAGAGCCAAATATCCAGTGGCACAACCATTTGCTTCTCCTCAGGTGGAAATGGTGGTGGACGTGGTGGCTTCCATTAATGGGCAGAATACAACTTTCCAGAACCTTCCTGCCGGAGGAGATATAGCGGACTTCGGGCAGAACGGCAATATTGTAATATCATGTTCACGTGATGCGATGAACAATGAAATATCCATGATAAAGCAGAAGAGACTGGAAAGGGTTAACAGCAGAGACTATGACCTTAGTGTGATAGCGTCCTGTGATGAGATGCTGACAATGATCAACCCCGAATTTGCAGAGAAGCAACGACAGGAGAACGAGATCAATACGCTGAAAGGGCAAATGGCTGAAATGAGCAAGAACATGTCTGACCTTATGGAATTGAACAAACGGCTTATGGAACAGCTCGGAGTGGTTGAAACATCCAAAACAAAGAAATGATTATGGGAATGTGGGAAATATTAGAAGAAGGGCGTGACGATTACGGACGCGGCTTCGGTATGAGAGGTGACGAAGTGGAGGAAGCCTACAAGGAAGGCTGCCGCAAAGGTTACGAAAAAGCCATGAGAGAGATGCGCGGAGAGATGGGTTTCCGTGATGGTGGGAGAAGTTATTCAGGTGGTGGAAGCTCATCCGGCATGGATGAACGCAGATACCCCGGATACTTTCCTGAATATCCGCGTATGGATGAAATGGGCGAACGCAGACGCAGACGCTCTAACGGTGAATTCTATTAATAACAGGAGGGGTGAAACGCCCCTCTTTTTAAATTAAGGCTATGGAACAAAGATTAGATACATATAGCAAATTCCCATCAGGAATGCAAGAATACCTGGAATCATACGGATTCCATTTCAGTAAAAAACTTTACGAATGGGCTGTTTCAAAAATGAAAGTGAAAGACGAGGCAACAGGCAAGGAAAAGAAACTTGACCCTTGGAGTAAAGATGAGGTGGACGATATGCTCAAAGCAAACGGAATTACCATCGAACACGACAAAGGATATGACGTTGCCTATGTTGCAAATATGTTGAAAGCGGATTTTTTCAAAAAATCATTGGTTGACGAAGCACATTTGTGCAAACACATAAAGTGCTACCTTGATGATATTGATGGGGACCCTTGCAGGGCGTTTGATGAATTCTTTGCCACCTGCATCGGTAAAGGAGTTCCTGTAATTTGGTCTGATGTTATATGATTGTTCAGGAGTTCTACATACCGAAATATGGGGATTGGCACGTCAAGGTGTATTATGCGGTACACACTTATTGGGCTAAGGAAATCATTACCGACCTGTACCGTATAGGATGCAGGGGGGATTCCCTCAAACGTGCGTATCGCAACCTGACAGAAGGCAGGATGAATACCGGACTTACCTATTCGGACTACAGGAGAAGAGAGACGGTAATGGTGCTCTCTTTGACTTCTACCCCCGAACAGTTTCAAAATTCATGGGATCACGAAAAAGGTCATTTATGCCGGCATATCTCCAAGGCTTTCGGAATTGACCCTTATGGAGAGGAAGCACAATATCTCAGCGGATATGTCGGTCAGAAGATGTTTCCTGTTGCCAAGAAATTCTTGTGTGAACATTGCAGAAAGGGAATGGAAAAATAATAATCGAACAGAAGCGTTCTTTGACTTGTTGGAATTACCGCTAAATTTAAAGTGTTAATAGCCATCTTTGGTATTGTCATATTGATATAATTGCCTATATTTGCGTCATATAGGAGTACTGGTATGTACAACAGCATTATCTTGCACTATAATAAGAAATTTACAGGAATACCGTAATTAGATATCTTTCTGTAAATATTAGTATTATTTTCTTGTACTATGAATAAGGTAATTAATATTCCAAATGCGGATAGAGATGAACGGATAGGTAGTGTTTTTAACCATTTATTTTCTGTCATTTTTGCGAATGAACAAATAAGGGATAATGATGTTCCTGTTTGGGATTTTTCAAAAACCTCATTTTTCCATCCATTTTTTTTGTTCCCATTTGCCATATATAAAAGCAAATGCAAGAACGTACAGTGTAAAAATGTGGTTGGGTATATGAAAAACTATTTAGAATGTGTTAAGTTCTTTGATATGCTGACGATAAAAGATGACATGGACCTAAATAGTGCGTTGAAAGAATATTTAGGGAAAAGTTATATCCCTATATGTCGCTTTAGTCGATTGAATAAGAATATAGATTCAATGCAGACCATTATTCAAGGAGTTATTGAAAAACAGAAAAATTTAGATTTAAAACTTAAAACTCCACTTTCGTATTTGATTAGTGAATTAATTTGCAATATAAATCAACATTCTGATAGTGATTATGGTTATATATATACGCAATATCTGAAACGTGAGAATTGTTTGGATATATGCATTGCTGATGATGGAATAACAATTTATGGAAGTTATGTCAAGTCACAAAAGATGCTTGATAAGATAGGTGACAATGAAGCTGAAGCATTGAAATATGCAAATGAAGGATATTCGACTAAAGATCTTCCCGATGCTGAAAGTAGAGGATTTGGTATATCATCTACTAAAAGTATGATTGTGGAAGGTCTTGGAGGAGCATTCTTTATGTTATCAGGAGGGGCATTTCATAGGCATGATGCATCTGGTGGAAGTGATTATGTAAAATTGCCTGATACTATTAATTGGAATGGCACGATTATACTTATGAGAATACCATTGACAGTTAGTGAAGAATTTGATTATACGAAGTATATAAAATAGGAGGTATTATGAAAGAAATAATTAAGCTTCATGATCTATTAGGATCTGAAATACGCTCACGTTCTAATGCTGAAATTTTACGAGAAAAAATAGCAGAGCATAGTGGTTCTATAATTGATTTAAGCGATGTTTCTTTTATTTCAAGATCATTCGCTGATGAACTATGTATCTTAGTAGAAAAACATATTATTCAATTACACAATGCCAGTGGTGTTGTGCAAAATATGCTATCTGTTGTTTCTGAAAGTAGGAAGAAAAAAAGAGTTAGAAAGACTGATGATACTAAAATAAAAGAATTTGATGATATGGAAAGTTTGACATCTTTTCTGGCTACAATTTGATAAGAATGTATTTCTAGGCATATCTATTGAAAAATATTCACCGAGAACTTAAAAGGCAAATATCAATAAAGCCTTGTTGATTCAAAATAAATCAGAGCGGTAATTCCCAACGGTTTTACCGCTTTTTTTTATGCTAACATAATATGAAAGATGATAAGTTGAACATATTGCTTGAGCAATCGGATGATATTCCTCATTGGGTATTCTGCCAACTGCTAGCCATGATACAATGGAACGTTTAGAGAGGTGGATTTGTAAAATGATTCCCTTTGTCGTTTTGATGAAAATATTATTATTTTTGAATTAAATTTTCATCAGCATAACATCTGTCTCATGCCCCAAACATATAAGCTATCAATTTGAAATTTGCCTCATTTATAATGGAATAGTCTTTCTTTATATATAGCTCAGTAACACGGAGCCTTGAATCTACATGGCATAACATTTCATTCACGACATAGATAGGTATCCCTATAATATTGATGGCTATTGTAGCCATAGAATGGCGCGCGGAATAAAACTGCAAATTTTCTATACCTACCTCATTCCCGACTTCTTTCAGCCCAATGTTAATGGCACGATTAAGGTCGCCCATTGAAGAAAATCGTTCATAGAAGTTAAACACATGGTCTTTCCCTCTGTACTTGTCAATAAACGGTTGAATCAATGGATGCACGCGAATAACCATCTTAGCATTGTCATTTCTTCTCTCTTTGGTCTTGGTGCGGTAGTAAGTGATATATTCTCCGTCAAATTCAGTTGCATTGTAGAGATCTGCTGAGTTCATCCCCATAAGGCAAAACGATAATCTAAAACAATCCAAAGCCAAATCATGTCTGCTGTTACGACCTCTATAATCTTTGTTGTCGTATGGAAGGGCGAATATCTTTCTTATCTCTTCGACAGATAAAGCTCGCTTCTCTGCTGTATTCTGCTGTTTAGGCTTAAATTTAGATAGACTTTGTTTAATCCTTACTATCCCATTATCTTCATCGTTGTAATATTCTCTTGCCTCCATAAACAAACGGAGTATAGAATTAGTATAAAGGGATTGTGCTCGTTTCTTATCTGAAAGATATTCTTCATATTCCTTCATCTTTTGAACGGTTATCTCGCTACACATAATTGATTCCCTGCCGAAGAATGAGCAGAAAGAATTTAATGCCGTTTGGTAGTTCTTGACGCCCTTGATTTCAGTATGCGACCGACACCATTTTTTTGCAAATGAAATGAAGTCTATGCCGTTCTTGTCATCTTTCTTTTTGATGTATTCAATGATTGTATCTATATCCATTGAATTTAGTTCAAGGTTAAGTGCATTTACCTTATTCCGATATACTTTTATCAATTCCTCACACTTGTCTAGGACAAGCTGGTTCTTTATCTTAAAGCTGGCAGTAAGGTCTTTCTTAGAGATATACATGGTAGTAGATATATATCGTACTTTCCGCTCATGAGTAAAACGGATAACAACGTTCCAGGTCTTATCTTCACGTTGCCTTTCTTTGAATATTGTAGGTTTAAATGTTGCCATATTTTTTTGCTAAAACATTGCTAAAACAATTTAGTATTACTTGTAGGTTTTAAAATTTACTTGTAAAGCTGTTCTTTATGACATATTTTTAGGATACATTTCGTAAATCCCTTATAAACAACAAAAAAGAGGAACATTCTTATCGAATTTCCTCTTTTTGCATGGGTGGCAGATGGGACTCGAACCCACGACATTCAGAACCACAATCTGACGCTCTAACCAACTGAACTACAGCCACCGTATTGGCTTTCCTTTCAAAAGCGATGCAAAGGTAAGGCTTTTTTTTATATCTGCAAACTTTTTGCCGAAAAATTATTCAAAAAAATATTCTTTTATTCCTCTATTGTATGTATCAAACAATATTCTAGCTCTCATAAGAAAACGTTTCATCGCACTAACCTCCTCATTTTTAATCGGTTTATCAAGGAAAGAAGCCGGATAAAGCTCAAATCCTTTTTTTCCACTTAAATTGGGACGTGAAGTCCAAACTAGAGAATATTCACAGTTAATCAAACGAGTTATTCTAAAAATACGCTGCAATTCCAATTTCACCATAGCTCCCCCATCCGTATCTTCTTTCGACATGTTTGATATAAAATTACCCAATGAATACACAACGACATGTTTGGCAGGAGTATGCTTATCTTGTATGACCTCCATGGGTTGAAGTACATGGGGATGAGAACCTATCACATGATCTACCCCCTGAGTTATCATCCAATCTGCCAAGTCCCGTTCCGAACGTTCAGGCAATGAACGATATTCTATCCCCCAATGCATGCACGCTATAATGACATCGGGCATCATGCGGCGCGCCTTAAGAATATCTTTCTTGATTTGTTCCCGGTCAATGTAGTTCACCACATTGGGCGGAGTGACTTCAATGCCGTTTGTTCCATAAGTATAATTGAGCAGAACGATGCGAAACTGATTCTTTTCTATCAATAAGGGATAGTCCTCGTCCCGTTTGTCCTTATTTACATAAGTGCCCGCATGTGGGATATGCAAGGAGTCCAGCATCAGGATGGTGCGTTCCAATCCTTTTTTCCTTCGGTCAAGGCAATGATTATTCGCCGTGAGCAATACGTCAAAGCCGGCTTCTTTGACGGCATGCAGATATTCATCGGGAGCACTAAAGGCCGGATAGCCGCTATAAGGCTTGCCGCCCAATGTCACTTCCAGGTTGGCAATAGCCAAGTCTGCCGCACTTATCTCATCTTTTACATGCTTGAAACAAGACGAATAATCATAGGATGTCCCTACACGGGCAGCCTCTATTTGTGCCTGATGCTGCATCAGGTCTCCCACAAACAACAAGGTTATTTTCTCTTGCGCAGTAAGCGAAAGACTAAAGCACAAGCTGAACAGTATAAAGAGCTGCCGCATATTAAAGGTATGATTTACAACGTTAATAATCGGCAAGATAAAGAGAATATTCGGAAAAGCCAAAGATACCGGTGAAAAACGATATTACAGGCTTACTATTTCCTGCAAGATGCCGACCGCTGTTTCTACTGTTTCCACATTCTTTATCACCATACTGCGTTTACCATTCTGCTCACGAAGATTGCAATAACGGGGATTCTTTCCCATGTAATCAATCACTTTTCCAAAGGCTGCACTCTGATAGTAAGGACTGTCAGGATTACTCACAAAGAACAGCGTCATTCGTCCGGCTTTCAAGAAAACTTTCTCTGCACCCAAGCGTTTTGCCATCCGGCGCAAGGGAACAATGCGAAGCAGTTCCTGACCTTCGCGCGGAACTTTCCCGAAACGGTCTTCCAAACGGGATTTGAATGCCAACACATCTTTATCCAGCTCCAAGCCATCCAACTCACGATAAAGCAACATACGTTCGCTGCTGCTGGGAATGTATTCATTGGGAAACAATAATTCCAAATCACTTTCCACCTGACACTCATCCACAAAGTTTTCACCACTTATTTTTTCCTCACCTGCCGCTTGCAGCTCTTCAGCATAAAGGTCTGCAAATTCATCCTCTTTCAGCTCTTTCACAGCCTCAGCCAAAATCTTCTGATAAGTTTCGTATCCCAAATCGGCAATGAAACCACTCTGTTCGGCACCCAACATATTACCTGCTCCACGGATATCAAGATCCTGCATGGCAATGTGGATTCCACTACCCAAATCACTAAAGTTCTCTATGGCCTGCAGACGACGTTTGGCTTCGGGAGTCAACGAAGTGAGTGGAGGAGCCAATAAATAGCAAAATGCTTTCTTATTGCTACGTCCCACACGTCCACGCATCTGATGCAAATCGCTCAATCCGAAATTCTGCGCCTGATTGATGATAATGGTATTGGCATTGGGGATATCAATTCCACTTTCGATAATGGTAGTCGCCAGCAGCACATCATAATCATAGTTCACAAAGTCGAAAATAATCTTCTCAAGTTTTTCCGGCTCCATCTGTCCATGACCGATGCAAACACGGCAATCCGGGATGTTTCGTTTAATCATTGCTTCCAGCTCCACCAGGTTCTGTATCCTATTGTTTACAAAAAATACCTGACCGTTACGACTCATTTCGAAGTTGATAGCCTCAGTGATAATTTCTTCATTGAATGTATGCACCTCGGTCTGGATGGGGTAGCGATTGGGGGGAGGAGTCTGTATCACAGAAAGGTCGCGCGCACCCATCAGTGAAAACTGCAAAGTACGCGGAATAGGGGTAGCCGTCATGGTCAGAGTATCAACATTGACTTTTATCTGGCGAAGTTTCTCTTTTACGCTGACTCCGAACTTCTGCTCCTCATCTATAATCAGTAGCCCCAAATCCTTGAACTTAATGCTTTTGCCAATAATTTTATGCGTACCAATCAGAATATTAATCTTGCCTTCTCCCAATTCTTTCACGATGCGGGAACTGTCTTTGGCACTACGAGCCCGACTCAGATAATCCACTTTACACGGAAAATCCTTCAATCGTTCACGGAAAGTCTGAAAGTGCTGATAAGCCAATACGGTAGTCGGTACAAGTACCGCCACTTGTTTGTTGTCCGTCACAGCCTTAAAAGCAGCACGCACTGCTATTTCCGTTTTTCCAAAACCAACATCCCCGCACACCAGACGGTCCATCGGACGTTCGCTTTCCATATCAGCCTTTACATCCTGAGTTGTCTTCAGCTGGTCGGGAGTATCCTCATAAATAAAGCTGGCCTCCAGCTCATGCTGCAAAAAGCTGTCGGGAGTATAGCTGAAGCCCTTCTCCTGCTTTCGCTGAGAGTATAACTTAATCAAATCACGGGCAATATCTTTAATCTTGGTCTTGGTGCGTTCCTTCATTTTCTCCCAAGCACCGGTACCCAGTTTATTGAGGCGCGGAGTTTCTCCTTCCTTCCCTTTATACTTGGAAATCTTGTGCAAGGAATGAATAGACACAAAGACGACATCCTCATTTTGATAAACCAACTTGATAACCTCTTGCGTGGTATCGCCGTTGGGGATGCGCACCAGCCCGGCAAACTTCCCTACTCCATGGTCAATGTGCACAACATAATCTCCCGGTTCAAATTGGCTCAACTCTTTTAATGTCAGTGCCACTTTGCCGCTACGGGCCTTGTCACTCCGAAGGTTATATTTATGAAAGCGGTCGAATATCTGATGGTCGGTAAAAAAACAGCTCCGAAGAGTATTATCGCTAAATCCTTCGTGCAATGTCTTATTGACCGGAGTGAATGCTATTTTATCTCCCCGCTCCTCAAAAATATCTTTCAACCGCTTAGCCTGTTTTTCACTGTCCGTACATATATATAATGTATAGCCCTGTTCCAGATAATCGGTAAACGTACTGCTTACCAAATCAAAGTTCTTGTGAAAAATCGGTTGCGCACTTGTATCAAAGGGCAAGGTGGCCTGCGGAGTACCCGTAGGCTTATTCCCAAATTCTATTCTTTTGAACTCTAACGCACGAACTGCAAACTCTGAACCATCAATCAACTTTGTCTCCAAACTCATCAATTCTGTTTTTTCCCCTTCATAAGCAGCCAAAGCCTGTGGAGAGAGCGCCTCATCTCTGACGGATTGGATTCTTTCGCGTACCCACAGGAAATCCTTCATTGCCAATACGGTATCCTTTGGTATAAACTCAAAAAAAGAAACACCGTTCCTGTCCGTCGCCTTTGTCAGTTCCGGCACAATGGCTATGCTTTGCTTCTTTTCCTTCGAGAGCTGATTCTCCACTTCAAAAGTGCGGATACTGTCCACCTCGTCACCAAAGAAATCGATGCGATAAGGATATTCAGAAGCAAAAGAAAAAACATCGATAATGCTTCCTCTTACTGCATATTGCCCCGGCTCATACACATAATCCACATGCTCAAACCCATAGCCGGTAAGCACTTCTGCAATAAACTCAGTATCCACATGTTCACCTACACTCAGCTTCAATGTTTTATCAGTCAGTTCTTCTTGTGAAACAACCTTTTCGGCAAGAGCATCGGGATAGGTTACAACACACAAAGTATCACCTTTCTGCAAACGGCTCAATACTTCCGTGCGAAGAATCTCATTTGCCGCATCCTTTTGCCCGTATTTGATGGCACGACGATATGAAGAAGGAAAGAATAAAATATTCTCTTCTCCATTTACTTGCGTCAAGTCATGATAAAAATAACCTGCCTCTTCCTGATCTCCCAATATAAAAACAAACGTCTGTTTATTTTCTCTGATAAAGGAGGAAATAAATAAAGGTGTCGCTGAAGCATGTAAGCCTCCCAGGAAAATAGTCCTCACCGAGGAATCTTCCAATAACGCAGCCAATCCCGCAGT
>OGEB01000183.1_pt1 | contig 53329 bp, 62 predicted proteins | sample 1570541 | NCBI WGS metagenome assembly OGEB01 (sample SAMEA2581975, study PRJEB24529) | metagenome | biome: Human gut stool | place: China | collected 2011 | reverse complement strand
GGACACCGGGGACTTCCAAATGCCAAACTCTTCACAAGACTGGATGAAATGGAAATAGGAGACTTATTTTTCGTAACAGTCTGTGGCGAAAAGTTAGCGTATCAAGTATCGGAAATTGAAATCATACATCCGGAGGATGTAGAAGGATTGGGGATACAGGCAGAAAAAGATTTGCTATCCTTGATTACATGTACTCCATATGGATTAAATACCAAACGACTGGTAGTCACAGGAGAGAGGATTCCTTATACAGAGAAACAAGAACAAGAAATCGTACCGGGAAGCATGTCTTTTCGGGAATTGGTCTTTACAGCACTTCCATTTTTATATCTGGTTGTAGGAATTGGAAGCATGATAAGAAAGAAAAGGGGGAAACGTAGCAGCAATGAAACACAAAAAGATTAAAAAATTACTTCCTTTGTTTTTTTCGGTGATGATTTGTACATTTCCGGTATCGGCTGCAAATGAAAATATAGCATTACTGAATGAACTGCAGACAGTCCAAACAGAGGAAGAGGGAAGCATTGAAATAGAATTGACAGACGGCGGAGTTGGAACAACAAAAGAGGATGTCGTTTTTGAATATGCAAAGGTAGCGGACGTTGTAGACGGAGAGTATGAGCTGCTGGAGGCTTATCAAGGAAGCGGGATAGACTTAAACGCAATTGAGACAGCGGAGCAATTAGAAGAGGCAGCTTTAGAGTTAAGCGCTTACAAAACTTCAGACGGAAGCTGCACGACAGATGCGGATGGAAAAGCGATCATAAAAGATTTAGATGTTGGAGTGTATCTTTTATATGCTTCAGAACACAAAAGATACGATGATATCACACCGCTTTTGATTGCAATCCCTACGTGGGGAGAGCAAGAAAGAGACATGCTCTATGATGTAAAAGTGATTCCAAAGCACACTCCGGTTCCACCAGGGAAAATCATCACAGACACACCGGATAGTGAACGAGATCATGTAAAAACTGGTGATAACGTTAATATTGCTCTTTGCATGGCAGGAGTAATTGTAGGAGCTACTCTTATAGGAACTATGCTGGCATTTTTTTATCAGAAAAGGAAGAAAAATTATGAAGAGAAATAAATGGCTGGCAGGTATGCTGGGACTTTTATTGATTGGTACAGTATCTTTTCCAACACAGGCAAAAGATACTGACATCAGAGAAAAGACAATTACATATCAGACCAAAGACAAAGAGGAAGAAAAATCCTTTCCGGAAACAGAAACATTTGATGGAAATAAATATGTGCTAAAGAATGTGACATATGAAAGTCTTACGTCAGAACCGGAAAAGGAGAAGAAAGTAGTAGAGTATACCGAAAAATCTGATCCGATTGTGAAAGGAAGCGAATATCAATTTCCGGAAGAAAAAACAGTAGATGGAATCGTTTATAAATTGAAGGAAATTACAGAACAGGAAAGTGAACCTTATAAACAAAGTGTATCAGCTTACAATGAGTATCAATACGAGATTTCACATTCGTCTGCGCCACAGACGAAAGAGGTTTCTGTGAAAAATGAAAAAACGGGGGGAATGGAAACGGTAACATGTAGCCTTTCTGCAGTACGTCTTATAGACCATGTTTGGATTGATTCTGATATTGATATTACATTCCAAGGATACGACCGGAATGCAATTGAATGGCAGGGATTGGTATTTCCAAACGACAGAGGAGCAAACGCTCCTTTGCAGGGATATGAAGAACAACTGCTGGCATCCGTAGGGCTTGGGACAGATGGCAAGGTAAAAAACACATACTATACATCGGATATTTACACGAATGCAGATGGTGTGGTATGTCGAGATGCACGTGCAAATATTCAAAAACTTGTTCCGGTATATCGTGCCGAATATCAAGGTGAGATTACTACACCACACATAGTGAAAACTGCGTTGTACCAAGGAGAGCAGGAAGTGGACAGCGAAACAGATATTAATTACACGATAGAAGCTACGGCAGTTTATCAAAAAGTTGACAACCAATTATCTTACATACTTGCAGGAGTAGGAATTTTGGTTGGTGTGGCTTTAATCATAATAATTTTAATGATACTTGCGAAGAAGAGAAAGGAGAAACAGGAACATGCAGCAACTTAAGACAATGATAGAGGGATTTGTAAATAAAAATGTGATTCCTTTGGGAGTAACAGCTATATATGTCGTGATTGTAATTATGGGATTTGCCTTTCTTGCGCCGGGACATAAAGCAAAGGAATGGGCAAAAGAGCATGTGCTCTGGCTGATTATCGGTGCCGCTTTGATTTATACAGGATCAAGCTGGGCAACGGATATTGCAGCAAGCTTTGGATTTTAGAAAAAACAAGGGGACAAATTTGTCCCCCTTACAAAAAACATGAAAAAATATGAGAAAAAATAAATGGAAAAATGAACTGGTCAATCCCTTAAAAGATAAGGGGCGGACAATGAAATTGGAATACTTCTTGTCAAATAATTATGTACTTACCGTATTGATGATCGTGTTAGATCTATTTGTAATATTAGGCGGGACATATCTAATCCATCTATTGAAACAGCTTCCATCCATTTTGCTTGGACATGGTACTTTAGAAGGAATATTTTCGCTTGTACATATGATTCCGAATTTAACGGAAGTAACCATGCAGGAAGTAGGAATAGTGTTGATCGGCTTGGTAATACTGGATACTGTTTTGGTCATCCGAATCAAGTTATCCTGGTCTGAAACACATTTTAATGTAGGACAAAAAGGTGTCTCTCGATTTACAAACGAAGATGAGATTAAGCAGCAATATAAGGCGATTGAGCCGCTTGAAACTCCTTATCCGGGAAATCCGGGCATCTTAATTTCTAGAATCGGTGAGACATTTTATATAGATGATTCGGTTGTGAATAACCTGATTCTTGGAATCACACGTTCCGGAAAAGGAGAGACACTTGTAAAGTCCAGTATAGAGAGTTATTCAAGAGCTGAATTTCGACCAAGCGTGATTATAAATGATAACAAGCTGGAGCATTATAAAGTATTTGCTTCAGCGTTGGAAAAAAGAGGATATAAAGTATATCTGCTAAATGCATCTAATCCCAAGTATTCCATGGGATTTAATTTACTTAGTGTTGCAGTGAAGTTCTATAAGCAGAAAGATTATGATATGGCAGAACAGGTTGTAAATTCTTTGACACATTCTTTTTTTGATGTGGATGGAGCAAAAGGCGATATGGTGTACTTTGTCAGTGCAGCTGCCGCATTATGTAGCGCGATGATACTTGCAAGTATTATAGATGCATTCCGGGCAGATGAAGAAGAAAATCAGAAACGATATGAAATATGGTCTTATCTGACCGAAGAAGCAAAGAAAGAACATCCCTTTCATTATCGGAACGATAATGAAAAGACCATTAATTTTTACAGCATTTTAATAAATTTTGGAAAATTAGTAGAAAAGCCTGTTAATAAAACTGGAACTCGTACACTTTTGGATGTTTACTTTGAGCAGCGTCCAGTGGATGATCGGGCAAGAATGAAGTTTTTAGGCGTGAAAGTTGCTCCGGGAAAAACGAAAGCAGGAGTTTTTTCAGAAATGCTGAGAGAATTAGATATCTTTACCCTTCGGAATGTCGCAATGATGACGGCAGAGAGCAGTATAGATATGGAAGAGATTGGATTCGGGGAACGTCCAATTGCAGTATTTCTTGCAACACCATCCTATGATAGCTCGCTTTATAAATTGCCAACCATTTTTATCCGGCAGATGTATTATATACTTGGAAAGATGTGTGATGATGGAAAAGGAAAATGTGCTCGGCAGGTAAAAGTCATCTTGGACGAGGCAGGAAATATGCCGAATATTGAGTTGATGAAAATAATGACGACAATGGGACTTGGACAAAATATTTCGTTTGACTTGTATTTACAGAATTATGAACAGCTAGAAGAGATTTATGGAAAACAGATTGCAGAAACGATCAAAGGAAATTGTGGAAATCACTTTTATCTGCAGACAAACTCAGAGGAAACCTCAAAAAGTTTCTCGAATATGCTCGGTAGCAAATCAATTGTAAACGTGCAGAGAGCAGGAAGCAAGTTGTCGTTTCATAAATATTATACGGAATCCATTGACGAACGACCATTGTTAAATCACAACGAACTCATGGAACTTCAGGAAGGTGAGATTGTTATCTTCCGGCGTTCAAAGAGAAGAGATTTAAAAGGAAACAAGATTAAACCAAGACCTATTTTTAACTCTGTAGAAAATGGAAGGTATTTTTGGTATGCATATGAATATTTTCCAAAAGAAACATATCCGCATCCAAATGATGTGAATTTTATGGATATCTGCAAAGAAAGCCGGGTGGGGATCCGACTAGATGAAAGGGTATGGGATATTGCAAAAAGTTTTCAGATGTTTCAGGAGGCAGACAGAAACAAAGTGCAAAGGCTGTCTGACTTTCCGGCTTATGAAGAATTAGAACCATTGCTTTATAACGCATTTGGAAAAGATATGGAGGAAAAATATGGAATTGGAAGAGAGATGACAATTGCAGAATTTACAGATTGTTTAAACCGGATAGAACTTCCGGAGATACAGAAAACACTCTTTTTGGAAACGCTCCAAAAAGCAGGATAGGAGGCGTTATGTCAGAAGCACAGATTATAGAATTTTTAAAATTAAATTCTGATTTTTTCAGTACGAATGATATCATCCTTACCGCAGTAAGGACAGTAGGATGGCTGTTGGTAAAGGGATTGTCACTGTTACTTGATTGTTGCATTACGCTGTACGATTGGACGTTTGGTCTGATTGATATTACAAGATGGTCTGTTTTAGAAAATTACCTGAGTGATTACAAACCACTGATACAGGCAATTATGATGGCTTCTCTTGTCATTCTTGGATTCATGTATATGTTTGGGAAGAACAAAAAGCATAATGTAATCCACAGTGTTTCGATTTTGATGGTAGTAATGTCGGCGTCGACAACCATTTTTACAGAACTGAACCGATTTTCCATTGCTTTTAAAGATGCAGCATTATCCGGGGGAAGTACGGTTAACGGAACAGAATTAATCCGTACCAATTTGTATGATCTTTACTATATTGATTCCAAGATTGGACTGGAAAATTTGAATAGTAAAGGAAAAATCCCACAGAGTACGTCTTTCAGTGAAACGGACGTAGATTACATCAATATTGGCGAGGTGCTTGATCCTGGAACAGATGGATTGTCTGAAAATGCAGAAAGTATTTTAAAGAAACGGTTGATGCCTATAGGAAATGGGGAATATGGTTTGATAGATGCAAAAGACGGAGTTGCATGGACAGACTTCGGAAATACCTATTATTACCGGTACACTTTTCACTATGGTACATATTATTTAACTGCAGCTGCAGCAATTTTGATCTATATCTGTCTTGCATATAAGAATACAAGAGTGATTTATGAAATTTTTGTAAGTCGTATTCTAGTTGGTTTATATGCTGCGAACCTTTCTTCTTCAAGAAAAGTGGTAAAAATATTGGAGAGTATTCGAGATAGTTATTTTGCGCTCTGTTTTACGGCAATTAGTTTGAAATCCTATTTTCTTTTTGTGGAATACGTCAATTCCAAGACAGAAATTAACGGATTGGCAAGGGGAATCATCATTTTATTTATTGCTTGGTGTGTCATTGATGGAGCGAATATCATAGAAAAATTAACAGGTGTAGATGCTGGCTTAAGCAGCATGACAGGCAAATTGATTGCTGCATATCATATGATGCGGGGTGCAGGACAAACTGTCCAGCAGGCGAGACAGTTCCACATGATGAAAGAGCAAAGAGATGCGATGAAAAATATGCAGGCAACAAGCCAAGGCGGTGGAACTGGCGGAAGTGCAGGAGACAGCTTTAAAAACATGGAACAGTCAATGGAACAGAACGGTGATCATAACCAAAATTCAAACAATACTCAGCAGATGGAAGAAAATTTAAAAGGAGCCAGTGGAATGGAAAACCGGCAAGGAGATTCTTTTGATGAGATGTCACAGAATATTGAAAATGAAATGCAATCGGAACAAATGAACAATATGAATGAAGAGTTCCGGATGCAGGATGATAATAGTGATGAAATGTCACATCAGAACATGGAGCAGACGGAGTATGGAACAGAACAAATTTCCGGAATGGAAAAGCAAGGGACAACAGAGAATTTAACATCTGCAGGGGAAGTAACATCAAAAGAACCTCTTTCTAATCAGGAAGAAAAGCAGGAGAAGAATAATGTGAATGATATGCATGAAGCAGATCAGAAGCAGGCAAATGGCTTTGAATCACAACAGACGAGCGGGAAGCAGCCGTTCATTTATGAGGAGCAGAAAAATATGTTTGAGAAATGGGAAAATAAAGCGGACAGTATGAAGGCTTCAAAACAGGCAGATGTAAATAGAGCAAGTACGTCTGCAATGAGAGAGAGAACACCAATGCAGGAACAGAGGAAATATGCAGAAAACTCCCCAAAAAGAAAAGAAAGAGAAAATGGAAAGTTTGATTTTCCGGAAACAGAAAGGAGAAAGAAACGATAAATGAGGTATTTGGTTACAAAAGAAATTAAATCTGAAACGCAGGTGATTTGGAAGATTTATCTTCAGGATTTTGTGTTTTTATCCGTTTGGATATTTCTCTGTTTGAATCTGAAAGAAAATGTACATGAGTATCTGCAGATACCATATTTGATTTTTTCCGGAATGATTGGCATATGTTTGATGATTCCGGCAGTTGGAAATCCGAAACGCCGGATATATCAGGCGATTGCGCTATATCTTTCAAAAACAAAAAAAATGATCGGTTTTCGGGAAAAGGAGAACAAACATGAAGAAGAAAGAGAAACAAGAAGTTTTGGATATCAGGGAAGATATTCCAATTCGAAGATATGATAAACAAAAGAAATGTTTTCAGCGGGAGAATGGAAGCTATAGCAATCTTTATCAGATCATTCCAAGAGATTTGGTAAATTCAGATGTGGATGAGATTGAAATGGATTGTTTTAAATGGGCGAAATTTCTTAAGATCTATGGGTTGGATATTCAAATCATATCCATGATGTTTCCCTGCAATACGCATACACAACAGGAGTATTGGAAAAAGAGGATGCGGAATAACACAAATCCCCTGTACCATGAAATGATAAAGAGAAAACTTGCGGAATTAGAGTATCGGGAAAAACATGCAGTTACAAAGCAATTTTTCATTCAGGTTTTCTTTGCAGATGACAATGAGAGAAAAGAAGCTATCAGACTGATCGATAGTATTTTGGGAATTGTTCCGGAAGAGGAAAGAAGAACCGGAATGGAAATGTTGGAAGAAATCCCAGAAAAGAAAAAAAGACAGATTTTATATAAACTGGGAAATAAAAACTCACGGATATTTTGAGAAGGGGACAAAATTGTCCCCTAGTAGGAGAGAAAATCATGTGGAAGAAATGGCGAAAAAGAGAGAAAGAGAAAATAGAGATCGTTGAGGATGAACAATTGTTACAGGAAATTTCTCCGGCGGGAGACCTGTTACATTATGAATCCTATTCCAGAACAGGGACAGGCTATGAAGCTTGTGTACACATTTATGATTATCCGGAAGTACTGGATGATTATTGGCTGACGAATCCGTGCAATCAGGAAAATACGATTGTAACGATCAGTATTCACAATGAGGATCAGAATGAAGTAAAAAAGAATCTGAATCGTTCTATTGAAGAGCAGGGATCAAGAAAAAAGTTTGCAAAAGAATATAAAGATTTTTACGATGCAGCTGCAAGGGAAAGTGAAATGAAAGCACTTTATGATGAAATCAATTCGATGGGAGAAGTAATTAAAGCTGTTGCTATTCGTATTTTTGCAGCGGAATCGACAAAGCAAAAGCTGGAGAACTCTGTAGCAAAGGTAATCAAGTCATTAGAGGGGGATAATTATCGGGCTACTGTATTTTTAAATGAAACGAGAAAAGAATGGAAGAGTGTTTATCAAAGTGCAGAGGAGCAGATGAAAGAAACTCATACACTTCCAGGATTTGCGATGAAGTCACAGCTTATTGCGGCGGGAAATCCGTTCCATTTTAGCAGCTTGGAAGACCCATTTGGATCATTTCTCGGAGAAACTGCGTGTGGAGGAAACGTAACATTTGATGCGTTTACGACAAATGCAATCCGTGTAAATGCATCTGCAGTAGCAATGGGAAATATGCGATTTGGGAAATCTACACTTTTAAAAAATCAGATGAAAGACAGATCCTTAAGGGGGGATTTCGTCAGGGTAATTGATGTTACCGGAGAATATTCTGCATTGGCAACGGAACTTGACGGAAGAGTTTTAAACATGGATGGAAGTGATGGAATTATTAACCTGCTTGAGATTTTTAAGGCAGGAGACAACGAGAATATCAGTTATACGAGACACTTATCAAAATTGAGAAAGTCTTATCGATTTTTAAAACCAGAGGCGGAATCGGATGAAGTCAATGTGTATATTGAAGCCGTGGAAGCGCTGTATGGCAGATATGACCTGATTCCTTATGCAAGGGATGCGAAACAACAGAAACAAATCACAGGGCTTCCGGCAAAAAGGTATCCAAGATACCGAGAATTGTTAGAGTTAGTAAATGAGATGATTTCTGAGATATTGTCAAAAACATACACAGAACAAGAAAAAGTTTTGATTGACCGAAAATTAATCAACTTGGACAGGGTAAAAGACCAGCTTCGGATTTTGGTAGATACTTATGGCTATCTATTTGATGGCTATACATCTATTAATAATCTGATGGATGTGAAAGTAGTATCTTACAACGTGACAGCACTAAAAGATATGGATTCCGCTATATTTGATCTGCAGTTATTTAATATCCTATGTATTTCATGGGATGAATCTATTACAAATGGAAGTATTATGAAAACATTATGGGAGAGTGGGAAAATTGCTTTGGAAGATGTCACACATACGTTGCTGCTTGTCGATGAGAGCCATCGATGGGTAAATGCTCAAAAACTGTTTGCCTTGGAACTTTTGGGAATTTATCTAAGAGAAGGTCCGAAATATTTTACTGGGTTATGGCTTGCTACACAATCTATCCGGGATTATGTTCCGGATGGAAGTACCAAAGAAGGAGAAAAGCAATTAAAAACTATTTTTGAACTGGCACAGTATAAGTTTATCTTCCATCAGGACAGTAATGTGCTTCCGATTATTGACCGGGTATTTAATAATGTGCTTACATACTCGCAAAAAGAAAAGATTCCAAGGCTGCAGCGTGGAGAAGTCATTCTTTGCATCTCAGGAGATCAGAACATTGAATTTAAAGTGTACTTATCAGAAGCGGATAAACGTCTGTTCAAAGGCGGTGTATAAAAATAATGCTTAGGAAAAAAGTAAAAAAATACTTGGTGATTTCAGTTATATCTTTTGCAATTGGAACTTTAGGTATCATATTCATTTCCGTTCTGATTGAAGAAGTTGTAAGAGCAATTGCCGGCGAGGAAGCCGATCAACAGATTACACAATCAGATTTAGAAGGACTTCCGGCATGGATTACTGTGGAGATGGTACAAGCTGCCATTGACATGATGAATGAGACTGGATATCCGGCATCTGTGGTGTTAGGACAGATGATATTAGAGGCTGGGGCAGATGGCTCTGAACTTGCAAATCCGCCGTATTACAATTGCCTTGGACAGAAAGCACACTGTTACAAAGAAAACGGAACGATTGTGATGCGGACAGAAGAGGCATGGGGCACAGTCACAGCGGAATTTTCCACCTTTGCAAACTATGTAGACTGTATGCTTGCTTGGGGAAATAAGTTTACAAGGCAGCCTTATGTAGATAATGTGACCGCCTGTAAAAGAGACCCTGTGACCGGACATTATGATGCTGACAGTTTTATTACAGCATTATGGAAGTCAGGATATGCAACTGACCCGGCATATGTCAGTAAGGTAATCGCAGTGATGAAAAGCAGAAATCTTTATCGGTTCAATTATATGACTTCGGCAGACTTAGAAAACGGTTTGGGAGAAATTGGAACTGGAATGTTTACCCATCCTTGTCCGGGAATGACATATCAATCCAGCTATTTTGGGGAAATCCGGGAATTTGAAACTGGAGGACATAAAGGAAATGACTATGCGGCTCCTGCAGGAACACCTACCCTTGCTGCCGCAGATGGAACAGTTACCGTTGCAGGATGGTCAGACAGTGCTGGGAACTGGGTAGTGATCGATCATGGAAACGGATTGACAACAAAATACATGCATCACTCCCGGTTGCTTGTGAAAACAGGGGATACGGTAAAAAAAGGACAACAGATCGGTGAGGTCGGATCTACTGGACAGTCTACGGGAAATCATCTGCATTTTCAGGTAGAAGAAAATGGAGTTCCGGTAAATCCGGACAAATATTTAAAAGGAGAGGGAAATGAAAGAGAATAGAACAAAAATCAGTTTGCTTTTATTACTTGTAGGAGTTGCGATTTTATTAAACTTTTGCGGAAACCGAAATTCTTCAAACTCTTCAAACAAATCACAAAAAGGTGAGTTTCATGTTTCAGAAGAACCTATTCCTGAAGCAGAAATCCATGAATGGAACGAAAACCGGATTTCCAATATGCAGGATAAACCAGAAGACAATCTTCCTTCAGAAGAAAAGGAAGAAAGAAAAGTGGAAGTGCAATTTAAAGGATATGAAGAGTATCCGGAAAAATTCGCATGGTTACAAGGAGAAGACTGGAAGCGTTTCCAAGAAGAAGTAAAACAGTATCTCTATGTAAAAGGGTTTGAAACAGTTACAACAGTGAATCTGCATCCGGACACGATACAGATTATAAATGAATATGAAAGAAACTTATATTTTGATATTGATTATCGAACAGATACATCTGACACACTTACGATAAAAGCAGTCTGTGATATGTACCAGGAAAGTGATCAGATGCGGTTTGGATTTGAAATACAATACGGAACAGGGAGGGAATGACAATGGCGGAAATTAAAAATCTTTACATATGCTGTGAAGAAGGAAAAGAAGAGTTTTTTCAAGAAAAGGCGAAGGATATCTATAAAGAATATATTTGTATACAGGATGAAATTGGAAAAGATACAGACATGATCGTAATCATTCAGCCGACAGAAACTGAGGATGAATTTATAACAAGATGTTTAGAATATGCAAATCAAATGCAGATCAAAGCAATCGTTGTGACTGAAAATTTTATTCCGGTCGGCGCCATAGAGCGTGTGCTGAAGGAGGGATAATTACTTGAAAACAAGAAAGGTAAGAGAAGTAAGAGAAGAACGGATCGGAAAGAAAAGTGCTCCATTAGTAGGATTTCTTGCGGTGATTGTTGTGGGATACTTTGTTTTCTTTACTTCAAAATTATGGCTTCCGGATAGCGCAACGCTTAAAAGCGCAACGCCGTATTATCAGAAGCTGGTATATGAAACATACGATATTTATTTGACGCAGTGGAGATATGATGAAAAGGCAAACCGAATGCAGGTCATTATCGAGTTGGAAAATAAGGAAGTATTAGATCAAAAACTAGATTTTGAGGCGGTTGAACGAAACGGTGGAACATTAAAAATAAAAGTGATGTATCAAGATTCAGAATTTGTACTTTTGCACATCGAAGAGGTACCAAAGGCTTGGAAAGAGATTTCTTTTCGAGTTGGAAAAGAAAGTAAAGCTACAAGATTTTATACAAATGTAAATGAGATAGAGCGCGGAAAAGTTTCGGTTAAGGTTACTGAAAATGACTGTAAAAAAGAACGCCTTCAGGCACAGATTACATATGATGATGTGCAAATAGCGGAAAAAGAGAAGAAAATAAAAGCCTATGAAGTAGAAAATGAGAAACTGGAAAAGCGGATTACATCTTTAAAGGAAGCAACCTATCCATCAGAGGAAGAAACGCAAAAGGCAGAAGATACGATTTTGAAAGCGCAAAATCAGATCGCAGTCAATCAAAATCAGGTTGCAGAAATAGAAAAAGAAATAGAAACCATAGTGCAGAGAACAAAAAATATTCAGCAACAAATTACCGAGTTAAAATAATAATTTTTCTTTTTTGGGGAAAGGAAGGTGCGATAAAAATGATACTTTTTGCAGGCTCGCAGGAGCGAGGATTTTTTGTACAGGAAACAGCAGCAATCAAAAAGATGGGGCTGGAATATTTGCAAGGGAGCCTTACGATCAAGAATCATCTAAATGATATTTTAAGTCGACAATGCGAGTATCTGATTTTTGATATTGAGCAGTATGTTGATTCTGCAGAAGAAGTAGCGGCAGAAATCAAACGGATAGAGGGGGCAAAAAATTGTCAAGTAATCATTTATGCTCCAGGATATGACAGACAAAGTAAAATTATCCAGGAGCTTCAAAATCAAGGGATTTTATATTATATATTCGCTGTAAGTCAAACGGAGGCGAGAGAGGAATTAGAACGGTGTCTGTATGGGTATTATAAAGAGCCGGAAACAAATCCGTATCAGGAAGAAGCAGAAGCACAAGAGGAATTGAAACCGGGAATTAAAATTGGGATTGCCGGGGTATGCAGACGAATGGGAACAACTACGTTTGCAATCCAGCTTGTAAAATATTTGCAACTCAAAGGATACCGGGCTTGCTATTTGGAAGTAAATGATACTGGATTTGTACAGAAACATGAAGCACGCTTCTATGCGGAAGAACATGATGCAAATATTGGAAAGGTTAGATTTGAAAATGTGGACATGTTTTATAAGCCGGAAAATCTTCCGGAAGTACTAAAACAGGAATATGACTATTATATCTATGATTTTGGTGCTTACATGAACGCAGACTTTAATAAAACCTCATTTTTAGAAAAAGATGTCCGGATTTTTGTGAGTGGGACGACAGCATCAGAGATGGATGAAACAGAAACGATATTAAGAAATGAATATTACTCAGATATCATGTACGTTTTTAATTTTGTTTCTGAACGTGAGAAAAAGGACGTACTGGAGTTTATGGAAGATAAAGCAGAACGGACATTTTTTACTGTGTATTCCCCGGATCAATTTGAATATGTTCATAACCCAGCTTTTGAAAAATTGTTTCCGGTGAAAGAAAAAGAAAAGCCACAGAAAGAAAAAAGAAGTTTATTTTTTCGTTGGAAAAAAGCCTAGGTGGGGGAAAAAAGATGGCAAAGTATAAGGAATCATTAGTAAAAAAAATCCGGATAGAACAGGAAGAAAATCAGAAGCAGAAAAAATTACAGGAAAAATATGGAATAAGTGAAAATGTCCGAATTGTAGAACGAAATAATATGGGAAAATTCCTTGTGAGAACAATGGGAAGATGTATCAGAATTACAGCACTGATCATGTTATTTGTTCTTGCAGCAATTGGATTGATTGCTTTGATTTATCCGGAGATTCGACAAGAGCTGATTCAAGTTCTTGTTGGTGTTTTAACAGAGGGACAAAAGTTAATTAGAGGGTAAGAACTGCATCCGGCCAAGATGGACCAGATGCAGCTATAAGAAAAGGAGAAATCAAAATGAGATATAAAAAAGAACCGAAAAATTTTGAAGTACTTCATAAGTTATATCTTTCTATTGGATATTATCAAGGAAAAACCATTATAAAAGATGAAAACGGAAGTTTTTATTTTGTGAAGTGTGAAGAAAATGAGTTGCCAATTGGAACACTTGCAGAAAGTGCTTTATTAAAACCATTGGATCAATTAGAAGAAACAGAACAGAAAGAGATTTTAAAAATATATGCAAATTAGAAAAGACAGGGGATGAGAACATGCAGCAAAAACAAATGAATCGAAACATTGTAGAGATGCTGGATGCATTGGAAAAAGAACCGGAACGAATCGCTGATTTTTTGGAATTTGGGAGTCGGTTCTATCGATATAGCCTGAAGAATAATTTACTCATTTATCGAGAAAATCCGCAAGCAGTTTACTGTCAAAGCTTTTCTGCTTGGAATGATGCAGGTTATCAAGTAAAAAGGGGAGCAAAAGGGATTAAGGTGTACGTACCATATCAAGCAACATTGCTCAAAATAGATGGGAATTTCGTACCACTTGAACAGGCATCTCAGGAAGAAAAAATTAGATATCAGGCAGGAGAGATAGAAAGTGTCACTCAGCAAAAGCATGACGGAGTGAAAGCAGTGTTTGACATTGTACAGACAACCTGCCCAGTGATTGCTCGAAAGAATTTTTATCAAATAGGATACTCAGAACAGATGTATCCAAGAATAGTAAAGGGATTGCTTTCCTATGCAGAACAGCTTTCGGAGATGCAGAAAAAAACAATGATGCCATTACAGGAAACAGGCGAAAAGGCAGTTTCAGAATTGATTTATCAAATCAGCCACGGAATTTCCGAACTGGAATATTTACAAGAAAATCCGGAAACAAAATTTCAGGAAGTTGCCTTTGGAATGATGTTGGAAAATCATTTCGGAATTGTAAGTACACAAACGAGAAAAGATTTTCTTGCATCTTCTTGGAAAGAGATTAAGGAGATGAATCCGGAACAGTCTTTGTTTGCCGTTTTAAATCAGACTTATAAACTGTGTCGAAAAAAAATACCGGAAGTGCAAGAGACACTGGAAGTATATTTGGAAAGTCCGCAAAAAGAGGCGTCTGTTGCTGGCGATAGACCTGCAGAACAGAAGGAGAGAAAACCAAGGATTAGCAATGAAGAGTTGATAAGCGAAATTAAGAATCAGGTACAAATCACAGAGTATGCAAGAGAGCATGGATTTACCTTGATTCGGAAAGGAAGGTATTATACCCTTGCACAACATGACAGTGTACGTATTGATACAACAAAAAACTACTACTGGAGAAATTCCATACCGGGAAAATCGGGAGTTGGAAAAGGAGATTCTATTATAGGATTTGCGGCGGAATTTGTACATAATGGAGATTTGCACGAAGCGTTAAAAGAATTGACGGAACGGATCTATATTCCCGAACACTACAAACCGCAGCCGAAAGAACAGCCCAAAGAAAAACAACTGGTAAAACAAGAGTTAATCTTACCGGAGAGAGGAAAAAATATGAGAAGGGTGTATGCTTATCTGACAAAAAGCCGGTATATTGCACCTGAGATTGTGCAGGACTTTGTAGACCGGAAAATGTTGTATCAGGATGTAAATGGGAATTGTGTGTTTGTTGCTTATGATCAGAACGGAACCCCAAACTTTGTTTCTCTTCGAGGAACTCTTTCGGATGTACGTTTTCTTGGAGACTTGGAGGGATGCGATTATAAAAAAGGATTCTATATTAATAATCAGTCTGACAAATTGATAATAACAGAAAGTGTCATCGATGCGATGAGCGTGATGACTATTTTAGAAGCGCAGGGAAAAGACTGGAAAGCATATGACTATCTGCCATTAGGAGGAACAGGGAAATATGAACCAATATTAAATCTTTTGAAAGAGCATCCTAAACAAGAAATTCATTTGGCAGAAGACCATGATGTAAGTGGAGTAGAAAGTATGCAGTATATACAAGAACTCCTAAAAAAGGAAGGGATATTGGCAGAACAGATTCATTGTCATGTATCGGAAAACGCAAAGGATTGGAATGAAACATTAACGAATTATGCCAAGAAATTTAAGCCAGTGGCAGAAATTCCTTTTTTAGAAAAAGAAGGACTCCCGGAAATCCACTATTGCGCAATTCAGAGCACAAAGCAAATAGAAGAACAGGGATTCCGTGTGCGGAATGGAAAACATCAATATCGTCTTGTAGAACTGGATACAGAGGGAAACTTAATACCAGTTGCACTTACAAAGCAAAACACAATGTTTTTTGCCCCACAGGAAGTAGAAAAACGGATTCCTAATATGTACAAGAAACTTCCGTATGAGGAATTGCTGGAGCGCCAAGCTCTTGTGAGGTCAGGAGCGTTACGTTCGGAAGAACCTGCAGAAAAGCAAAAACAGGTATCAGAAGAAATAAAGCAGGAAGTAAATAAAGTAAAGCAGGAGCAGGCTGAGAATGCGCCGGTGGAACAAGCTGAAAAAGCAACAGAACAACTCCTTGTAGAAGGATTTAGGGAAGATCAAAATACTCTAATGGCAAAAATTGAATATAGAGGAGAAAAACTGGAAGAAGCAGTGTGGAAAGAAAGAGATAAAGTTTACATTTGTACAGGAATGACATTTGATGATACATATGAAAAGCATTTGCTATCAAATGAACAGATAGAACAGATGAATTTGTTTCTGAAGGAAAATCATTATGAATTGGATGAAACACTTCCCATATTACAATTGAAACTGTGTGAAGAAAGTCAGGAACAAAAGGCAGTCCGGACAGAAAATTATCTCAACCAGCTGCAGCAACAGGAAATAAGTAAAAACCAGCAAGTAGCAGCAACAACTCCCATGATGGGAATGGAATTATAGAAAACAAAAAACGGAGCCCAAGCCAGCAAGCTCACTCCGTTTTTAGAAACATAAGCACATCAGAAAAATATAACTGAAAAAAACTGATGCCTAACATTTAATATATATATACTATAAAAAGTTGATATTGTCAATAACTATGGAGAGAAAGGAGAAGAAAAATCATGCAAAGGATAAAATTGGATGTTTTTCACAGTCTATTTGAGAAAGAACTTACCGGAAATGAAATTGATTTTATCATAGCGCTTACTCACTTGCAGAATGGACGTGGGGAAGCCTTTGGAGTGCATTATAAAGAAATGTGCGAGAAAATGGATATTTCTGTGCAGGCGTTCTATGACTGTAAAAAAAGCCTTGCACAAAAGGGTATCATCCAAGTGACAAAAGGACAGAAGGACTATGATATTGTTTTGTGTGGAAATGATTTTACTTCTTATACAGATCGAGATTATAAGACAGGAAACGTGCCATATATCCGGACAAATCAAAAACTTTTTTATGATGTAAATTGGAAAAAATTAAAACCGGCTCAAAAACTATTGATCATGGATTTGCTCAATATCAATGAAGCAGGGAAATTTCGCACGCACAGAATTAAGCGTGAGAATTTCATCAAAAAATATGCAAATACAGTAGCAGAGGATGGAATTGTAGAGAAAGGACTACTTGATATCAATGCAAGAACTCTTCAGAGTTATTTGAAAATGCTGAAGCTGTACTTTTATGTTGGAATCAAGGATGGAATGTATCTGATCACATTGAGAAAACAATTTTCAGAGAAAGTAGTACAATCGGAACATAAACAAACATACGAGTACTTGCTGCAAGTAGCATGCAGAAGAAATAAAATCAAGCAACCGGATCAAAAAGAGTATAAAGATATTTTACAGTTGCTTTTAAATTATCGAAAACGTCTGTGGGAGAGTTTTATAAACCCATTGGACATTTTCCCTAAAATGCTCCTGATCATTAATGATAGGGTATTAAATCCAAGAAAATGGATACGGAGGCTGAAAGCGTCTTTATTCCACAAGCTATTAAGGGAAGAGCTTGGAATTGCATAAAACAAAAGAACCTATACTTACTGGACAAAAAGAACAGTGGAGTTTAGGTCTAGTTTGCGTAAAAGAAATGATACAGAAATGAAAATAAAAGAGAAAATAAAGAGAAAAATTTTGGAAAACAATGCAGCATCGGGAAGGAGGCTGTTTTTTTTGAGTCATTGTAGAAAAATTTTTCAAATATCACGGTAGATTTTTAGAGGAATTTCAAATTTCAGGAATTCGTTGAGAAGTTTTTTCAAGATACAAAGAGGAAAAGTGGGAAATATTTACAATTTTACTTCATGTGCAAAACAGGAAAAACCTTGAAAATAGAGGGCTGTAGACACTTTTTAAGACAGAGTAAATCTATATTTATTTAAAATCTTAATTTATATAAAATCCATAATTGACATTACTTGCTCCGAAACAATAAAGGAGCTTTTCTAGCAAGTTATGGAGATGAAAAGATATTGGCAAAAAAAGAAACGTATATAAAAAATAAAAGGAATATTCCCCAAAAAAGAAAAATTATATGTGCAATCAATAGTGTTTTTGATGAATTTCAAATATAAATATATTATAATTATATTAAAGATAAAACAAAGACGAAAAGAAAGCGGAGGTACGAAACATGAATAAAGTAATTTTGATAGGACGTTTAACAAGAGAGCCGGAAGTGAGATATTCACAAGGAGAGAATGCAAGTGCGGTTGCCAGATATACATTGGCAGTTGACCGTCGGTTTAAGAGAGAGGGAGATGCAACGGCGGATTTTATCAGTTGTGTATGCTTTGGTAAGCTGGCAGAATTTGCAGAGAAGTATTTACATCAGGGCGTAAAGATTGCTGTGACTGGACGTATCCAAACAGGAAGTTATACGAATAAAGACGGTGTGAAAGTTTACACAACAGATGTTGTTGTAGAAGAACAGGAATTTGCTGAGAGTAAAAAAAGCCAGGGATATGGCATGAACGAAGAAGGTCCTGCAGGGGATGGATTTATGAATGTTCCGGATGGAATTGATGAAGAACTTCCATTCTCATAAAGCGAGCGATAGGTAACATACGATAGATGAAGCTGCATCCGGCCAAGATGGACGTGATGCAGCGATAAGAAAAGGAGAAGAGGATTATGGCAGAAAAAAATATAAAATTTATCAGTGAAAAACATAAGGCGTTTTATATGGAAAAAATGCAAAATGCAAAATTTAAAGATGTATATCATCAAGCACTATACTATTGCCTTGGAGTAAATGCAGATACGCGATTTCATTTTGAAAATATTTTTGATGAAGAAATTCATTGCGTTAGATTGGAATGTCTGCAGGAGGGCTGGCAGACAAGTGGCAGTTTGAAAGTGGTACGTATGGCATTTAACTTGTTCTGTAATGGAACTCCTACAGTGAATCAAAAAAAGGATGCAAAGGGAAAGCTTGAGGAATGCAGTCGCTACAGTGTAGAGGAGCTTTTCGCTTGTGAATATGCACCATTCTTTTGGCAGGCAATCCAATTGCGATATCCGGAGTATGCTGTATATAACAATGCACATGCGGAATTGTTTGGAAGTGAAGACTAGAGTAGCGGTGCTATGAGGTGGGGGACAAAATTGTCCCCCTAAGCTCAAAGTAGATAAGCTGAAAGCAAAAGAAATAATCCGAACGGAGAAAGTTTAATGAGAAATTTATTTAACATGTTTTGTAATATATTGATGTGCTTTATGATATCATGCGGAATCGTATTACTATTCTATTTTTTCAATTTCAATGAAGAAGTCCATGTTACAAAAGAACTGATTCAACGACAGGTCTTAGTAATCTGCTATTCTTTGATAAGCGTACTTTTGGCGTATCAAATAACAAAAAGAATATTTTCGAGGGGTGACGATAACATTATCACTGGAGTATCAGTAGGATCATTAAGAGATACAGAAGTAAACAAAAAGGATCCGATTACTGAATACAATAGGAAAGTATCTTCCGTTCACGAAGCGGGACATGCAGTAATGGCATATTTAATGGGAATAGAAAGTTTTCAAGTAATTTTATCCGATATACAGCCTAGAGTTGTAACGGTTCAAAAATTACAGGATGCAGATACGGTGAAGGAAGGAATTTTGATAAAATATGCGGGAGCCATTGCAGAAGAAATGCTGCTTGATAAAATGCATATTGGAAGTTTTATAGGCAAAGACAATGATTTTTCTCAAGCTACAGAATGGATTAAAGCATATATTGTTATGACAGATTTAAGTGTAAGTAAAACTTTACTAGATAGAGAGTTAGAAGAAAAAACAATCTTATTATCTAAAAAATTTTGGAATGAATCAAAGAAGATACTTTTGGAAAATAGAACAATGGTTGAAATTATATCTGAAAACTTGCAAAGGAAAGGAAGCCTGACAAGTAAAGAAGTCAAAGATATATTAAATGAAGTTAGAAAGTAAAAGACAGGGTTTGAAGCTAGGGGACAAATTTGTCCCCTAGGTAAAAGAAGGAGAATTATGGATAAGGTACTGTTAAGAGATGACTGCGGAAAGCGCCAAAGTTGTAGATGTGGCAATATCTATTTTCAACGTGTTGTTGGTCGTGTTTATAGATACAGGTGCACAAAATGCGGGAAGTGGTATAAGGTTGTAAAGAAAGAGGGGAAAAAGATTGAGATTCATAATTAATAATGAGACGATTTTTGTTTTGTCTATAAACAGTCTTGATATTAATTATGAAACGATAAGCTTAAGAAAGCTATGGATAAAATTTTATTTGAAATAAAGATAACAAATTCTTGTGAAGAGATAAAAAGACTGGAAATTTTGAATGATATATTAAAAAATATAGGAGCGGATGCTTCTTTTGAAAAACAACAGTCTGGAGAGAACTTCTTGAAAATTCGTTATGATAAAGAGTATATAAAAAGAATGAAAAGCAGAAATGCTGGAGCAAAGGCAACTAAATTGAAACGGAAAGTTTCGATTAAAGAGGTTAAAAAATGGATTGATGTAACAACTGCGAAAGAAGTAGCGGAAGAATTAGGTGTAAGTCGCTCAACTTTATTTCGGAGGATAAAAGAAGCGGGAAATCAGGGAGTGGATTACATCGAATAAAAAATTTTTCTTTTTTTATGGAAAAGGGAAGTGCAATAGAATATAGGAGATTATATTGTCGATGAGAATGATATATCATTAAATAAAAAATGAAAATTAATAAAGGGAATAGACTTCAAATATAAAAAATGTTAAAGTGTTGATATAGGAAAAGGAGGCGCAAAGTTGCGAATTGAGTATGAAAAAGAGGCTGCGAAGCATATCTGCAAAATGGATAGACCAACAAAACAGAGATTAAAAATAGCAATTGAGAAACTTCCGGCGGGTGATGTGAAAAAGTTACAAGGAATTAAAGATGATTACCGATTACGAGTTGGAGATTTGCGAGTTATTTTTTCGGTAATAAATGATACAATAATCATAAAGGATGTTTTACCAAGAGGGCAGGTATACAAGCGATTATAGGAGGCGTTGATAATGAGTAAAGAAATGTTAAAAGGATTAATAGATTTAATTGATGAGAGTGACACAGAAACAATATTTAGAGTGTTGGTTCGGTTTGTTCCGGAAGATAAAGCATTGCCGGATGAAATAGAGGCAATTGAGCGAGCAAATGAAAGTATTGCTCGTCACGGAACAGTATCACATGATTCTATAAATTGGGACTAAAAAGATAGGGGACAAATTTGTCCCCTTAATAATTTAAGAACAGAGTAAAGAAAATGCGTATATTATGAGGTAAATTAGTACCTATACGACAAACACTAATTTTGCGTATAAATGAAAGAATAACTTTGACACAATTAAAAAACGGATAATGAAAAGCAATATTTTTAAGTTGGATTTTTGTCTCTAACAGGTCAAAAAAAGAGAGCACAACAAACAATTCAATATTTATCATGTAACCACTGGATTTTACCGGTGGTTTTTTTGTAGCCATGATCAAAAAAGGAAAGAATCAAATATGATTGATTCTTATATGAAAAACTCCCCCGTCCCCCTCTTAAAAGAAGGGGGCTAGTTTGTTCCTCGCTTCTTCGACAAATCGTTTCTACATCCATTGTGTCTCCTTTTTCATTCCGAGTATTCTATTCCGTTTTCGGGCGGACGTGCACCTATCCGTTGCTTATAATTTTTACCATAACTCGTTCTACCGTCAACATCTTTCACGGCATAAATTTTTCTACGAAAAAATTATTCCATGGTATGTTGACGGTATTCCTTCGCTATGGTCGAGACAAAATGAGCAACAGAAAGTTGCATTGTACCTTGAAAACTAAATAATACAATAATCGTTCATTTCAAAAAAGGAGGATTCACAATGGATGTAGAAATTTTATCTGTCGAAGTAAATAAAGGCATTGTTTACTTTTACTGCAATGATGTTTCAGATGAAAATTTACGTCGCTTAGAACGAATGAGGGACGATGCAGCTGAGGAAGAAGTGGTATTCAGTTTTGATACGCACGATCCGAAAGCTTTTCAAATTTTAAGAGCGTGGTTGCATAATCAAAAAATCACAAAAGGTTCTGCTACGTGGGGCGAAGCACTACAAAGCGTAGTAGGAACAATTACAGTGTTACCGAAAAAATTTAGAGAGTGGAACTGATAGAGATATCAGTTCCTCAAACGAAAGGAAGAAAGCGAAATGAAAAAAGTAGTAGAGGAAAGATTGGAAAGAATGAAACCGTTGGCAAGGGAGAGAGGATTTTTCTTAGAATATGGAGAAAAATTTGAAAATCATTGTGTTTTTTCAGGAATCATTATTAAAGATAGGAATAAGGAAACGAATATTTTTCCGTGTGTTTATTATGAAACATACTGGGATTATTTATCGGATGCGGAACTTTTAGAGAATCTGATTCAATTCACACGAAATACGCCTGAAATTGATTTGGACATATTATTTGATAAAGAACATTTTTTAAAACATGTATTCCCAATGATTCTTAATGTAGATACTGAAGAAACCATTCAAGGATTAGATATCATATATAGGAAAACGGATTGTTTTCTAGTTCTTTTTTATATTGTAGTTGAAGAATTTGGAATTATGAAAATTAGCAAATTTTTTCTTGATAAGGTGCATGTTACAGAAGAAGAGATGGTCAAATTTGCATTTGAAAACCTAGAAGAAAATTTGGTGGTTCAAACAATTAATGAGACTATTTCAGAATTGGGCGGAACGTCCTTTTTACAACAGGAGATGGAAAGTTATGAAGATAAGATATATGTCATTACTACAAAAGGAAAATTATATGGAGCTTCTGTTGCTATGCTTCCGAAAACTTATAAAATTTTGAGCCAATATTTAGGAGAAAAATTCATTATTCTACCATCTTCAATCCATGAATGCATTGCAGTTTCCTATGAAGAAAATCACTTGGAAGAGCTAGTAAATATGGTTCAAAGTGTTAATTATGAAGCACTTATAGAAATAGATAAACTTAGTAATCATATTTATCTTTGTGATAAGACAGGCATTTCTTTACTGAAATAAATCAAAATGGCTGGTACTTATTTAGTTACCAGCCTTTGGAAAGGAGTTCGATATCTGTTGGATGCCACAGAGTTGTATTTGCTGTTTGAGGATGATTCAGACTACGAAAAAATCATAAAATGGAAATTGAATGAGATCAAACATTATTGGGAATATGATAATTTCCAGCCGTATGCATTAGATGATGTGTACGGCTAAAATTCTGAGTAATAGTATAAATTTTTGGAATAGAAAAAGATTCTATAGATGAGAGGTGTGTGTATGTTAAGTGTTGTAGATTATCCGGACAGAGGATATGGAGGAAAAAATACATATCGGGGAAATTGTTCCCCAAAACTGATTGAAGATTTGATAAAGCAGTATCAAATGAAAAACCTAAATGATTTTATGTGTGGCTCAGGAACGACAGAAGATGTGTGTATCCGGGAAGGGATTGAAACCCATTGTTTTGATTTGAATCGAGGATATGACATGATTGATATGGATATTCCAGTACGTTCCGAAAATATTTTTTGGCATCCACCTTATGATGATATCATTGTGTATTCGGACGAAGTGTATCGTGCGGATGATGTAATTCAAAAGTATGGTTTTGACCCAAGAGTGAATGATTTGTCCAGGTCCAATGGTTGGAACGATTTTGTGAAGAAATTGAACTATTGCATGAACAAACAATTTGCTTCTCTTGAAAAGGGCGGGCGGATGTTTGTTTTAATGGGCGATATCAAGAAAAAAGGGAAACTGTATTCCATGCTTTGTGATATTGCAAAACCGGGAACACTAGAACAGATAATTATAAAAACACAGCATAATTGTATGTCTTACAATCGAAAATACAATGGTCGATTTATACCGATTGTCCATGAGTATTTACTTGTTGTAAGAAAAGATACGGCATTATTCTATCCGATTTGTATGACAGCGCATCATACATTTGATATTCGAGATTCCATGTCAGCCACATGGAGAGATGTGGTCGCTTCTGTTTTGGAAGATGCAGGAACTCTAAAATTACAAGAGATTTATTTGAAAATTTCAGGACATAAAAAATGTAAATCCAATATCCACTGGAAAGAAAAAGTGCGTCAGACTTTACAAAAATATGATGATTTTATTTCTTCAGAACGTGGTGTTTGGAAATTAAAGGCATCGTGAAAATAAAGAAATTTTACCGGGTGCTATTAATAGCACCCAAATGAAAAGGAGTGTTTGCAATGGATTTTGTGCATGTAGAGTTAAAAAGAGATACTTGGAGTAAGCCGGCAAAATATGTTAGATCGCCGGAAGAAGCCGTGACGGAAATTAAAAAAATGATAGAGAATTTTGATAGGGAAATATTGATTTCACTTCAACTTGCCAGCTCAGGTGAAGTCATCAATGCGTCCGTTTGTTCGGTGGGTTCTATTGATGGTGCTTGTGTTTTTGTTGGCGGAATTGTAAGGACTGCTCTTTTGTCTGGAGCTAGGTCAGTAATCTTGATTCACAATCATCCATCTGGAAATCCCATGGCAAGCAGATCTGATTTGGCGATAACAAAAAAATTAGCGATTGCATGCAGGATTTTCAATCTTGAATTGCTGGATCATATCATTATAGGTGCATATGATCAAAAAATATCACTCCGAGAAGAACAGGAAGAATTATTTGATCCATCAATTTTAGAATTGAAAGAAATGGTTGCAGAGTGAAAAATAATTTTTGATTTTGAAAAATTGACAATTTTACATTCGTGTAGTACAATGTACTACACAAGGAAAGGAGATGATTCTATGAGTTTTTCTATTCGTTTAACGACACAAGAAAGAGCTTTGGTGGACAGCTATGCAAAACTTCATTCTATTTCGGTAGGCGATGCTTTCAAACAGGCATTGTTTGAAAAAATAGAGGAAGAATACGATGTTGCTGTTGGGGAAGAAGCTTATCAGGAATATGTAGATTCCGGTAAGGAAAGTAGTCCGATCTCTGAACTTTGGGAGGAACTGGATTTATGATTTACAAATTAGAAGTGACTCCGAGATTTAAGAAAGAGTTTAAAAAACTGGATCGCTATACGCAGAAAATGCTAAAAGCGTGGATCGATAAAAATCTTATGAATTGTGAAAATCCAAGAATACATGGAAAACAGTTAGTAGGAAATCTTGCGGGTCAATGGAGATATCGCATTGGAGATTACCGTTTGATCTGTCAGATAGATGACGGAAATCTAATTATTTTAGCATTATCTGTTGGTCATAGAAAAAATATATATCATTAAAGGTAGTCGTTTTGGCTACCTTTTTTTGAAAAATTTGATGTTTTCTGTATGCTTTGAGTGGAAATTTTTTGAGATTTTCTTGATGGCTGCCATTGTTTTGCTTTTTGACGAGACATGCTGCAGGCGGATTTTTTTCTTCGGTTCTATCAGCTTCCCACCCAATCTCCCCAAACCCCTCTTTCTCCCCCAAAGAGGGGCTTTGATATGTTGATGAAGTATTACATCCAGTAGGATATCATAAATAGGGATTCAAATAGGGGACAAAATTGTCCCCTAAATAATTTAGTAACAGAATAAAGAAAACTTGAAGGTGTACAGAGCTGAAAGGCTCTTTTTTTGTTGCCATTTTGGCAACAAGTTTTTTCTTCAAAAAAGAAAAACTAAGTGTGTTAAATCCTAAAAACAAAGGAAATAAAAATACAAATATAGTATAATATAAATATAGAAAAAAAGCAAATAATAAAGCCGGAATCGCCAACACTAGCAATGAAACGAAACCGGCACCCCAAGAAAGGAGATATTTATATTATGACAAAATATTTTAAAAATGTAAAGAGTTTTGAAGAGTTAAAAAAACAATACAAAGAACTGCTAAAGAAACATCATCCGGACAACGGTGGAGATGTTGAGGCTATGAAAGAAATCAATGTACAATTTGATTCCCTTTTTCCTATTTGGAAAAACAGAAAAGAAACGGAAGTGTATGAAACAGTAAAGGAAACGGCGGACAGTGTTAGAAGTCAGTTCTACACAGAATTTGGCTGGGAGGGGAGCAATCACAGTTGGAACAGAACATTAAAAGAAGTTGCTCAGATTGTCAGAACATACGTAAAAGAAAAATATCCGACTTACAAGTTTAGCGTGCGAACGTCCTATGCTTCCATGTGTAAGGAATTGCATGTAACATTAAAAGAAAGCCCGATTCCAATCTATAAAACGTTTGAAGAATTGACAAATGATGATTTTGAAAAAATTGGACAAAGTCTTTTTCCATGGAATTGGGTTGTTGATGAAAGAATGAATTTTCTAAATGCATCAAGAGAAGAAAAAGAAAAAATCATTAGAGATTCAACGAATGCATATAAAAATGTCTTGAATGAAGCTACGAGGGCGGTTATTCAGGATGTAGACAATTTTGTGAAATCTTATAATTACCATGATTGTGATGGGATGATGGACTATTTCCATGTTGACTTCTATTATTTTGGATGTTGTCAGGACAATGGCAAAAATATAAAAATTGTACCGAAGACAGCAAGAATTAAAAATCGCAGCACAGCACCGGTAAAACAGGACAGGCAAAGGCAACAGCTGGAAAAAACAGAAAGCACCGCAATCGAGGAAAAGAACACATATACTTTCAAAATTACACATGGAGAGGATACACGTGATGGGGCGGAACTTTGGGTTGTAAGAATCGAAGAGACATTGACAAAAGATGAATATATAAGGATCAACAAAGCCGTAAAAGATTTAGGCGGTTATTACTCAAAATTCAAACATGGCTTTATCTTCCGGTTTGAGCCGTCGGAAGCACTGAAAAAGATTGCATGATCAGGAGGTAGAGCAATGAACAAAATAAAAGATATCTTACAGGAAATTTTATTATACACGTTACCATTCATCACAGCCTTTACGATGATTTTGCATTGGCTTGTAGTAGGATACTAGAGAAATTGTGCTAAAGGGGATAAAAAAACAGCATTAAGAACAAAAGTTCTTCGTGCTGTTTTTTTGTGATTCAATGATCAGTGGCTGCCACGTAGAAGCTTTGGCGACAGCTAGGTAAAGAGCATAAGGGAAAACCCACCCCAAAATGGCTTTGGGGCTAGGCAAAGCCTAGGGTTTTCGTGGGGTGATTTTTCTTTTTTGGAGAATACAAGCGATATCGGTCTTGATAAGTTGAGTTTTATATATTAATATATTAATATATAAATATTAAAATAATGATTAAGAGGTGGAAGTTAATATGAAGCAGGATATAAAAATATATAAATTAGAAAGTGAAGTTGTGCTTGCGATTGATAGGATGGCAAAAGAACATGGGATGAGTCGTAATAAATATTTAATCGGTATTTTAAAGAATCATGTGATAGCTGGAGAAATAAAAGAGGTCGAGGAACGCTATGTGAATTTAATCAAAACGAACATGGAAGTTATACAGCATAACTCTGAGACATTAGAGATGTTGAAACAGGAGATTTTGATGGAGAAATATTTAGAAGAAGAATGGAGAAGAGCTAATGAAAGTTAAACCTTTTAGATTGGAAGAGGAAGATGAGAAAATAATTCAGAAAGTGCAAGAAGAACAAGGACTAAAAAGTGAGGCGGCAGCATTGCGGTATATTTTACGGCAATATAGTAAAAATGAAAAAACTGTTAATGGAATATCAATGGAAGTGTTTCGGAAAATGGAAGAAATGCAAGAACTGACATTGGATATTTTAAATACAATTTTAATAGATAGTAGATTTGATGTGTGTTATCCAGTAAGCGAGGAGGAATCAGAAGTTCTTATTAAATTAAAAGATCATAGAAAGAAAAAGTTAGCTAATTTGAAGCAGAAAAAAGATTACAAAAATAAAAAGAAAGGGGTTTAAGAGAAGGGGACAAAAATGTCCCCTAAGCAGAGAAGAACAGAGGGGGACAAAAATGTCCCCTAAGAAGAGAAGAACTGGAGGGGACAAAAATGTCCCCTAAGAAGAGAAGAACTGAAGGGGGACAAAGTTGTCCCCTAGATAGAGAAGAACCAGAGGGGGACAAAATTGTCCCCTAAGAAGAGAAGAACTGGAGGGGGACAAAATTGTCTCCTAAGCAGGGAAGAAAAAGAGGGGGACAAAAATGTCCCCTAAACAGAGAAAGACAAAAATGTTTCCGGAAAAGGAGGTATAAGGTTGGGAGATATAAAGGCAGGAGTTACTTTGATGCAAGATTTTTGTAGACCTAAAAGTGAGATTTTTTCGGGGTATATAGATTATTTGGCTCGGGAGGAGGCACAAAGAAATGATGCAATACAAACCTTTAATCTGTTTAATGATTATATGGGAAATCCAGAAAAATCAACAGGACTGTTTACCAACGAAAAAGATAACTTAACTCATTCTGAAAAAAGAGCATTAAAAGATATTTTTCAAACAGCTCAGGATAATGAGAGTGTTATGTGGCAGACGGTTATATCTTTTGACAATCGGTGGTTGGAACAAAATGGGATATATGATTCTCAAAAGCAAATTTTGGATGAACAAAAATTAAAAGAAGTAACCCGTCTTGCAGTGAACCGATTATTAAAAAGTGAAGGCTTAGAACATGCTGTATGGAGTGCCGGTATCCATTACAATACAGACAATTTGCATGTGCATATTGCGACAGTAGAGCCGTACCCGATGCGGGAAAAAATGATGTACAATGGGAAAAAAGAGGTACGAGGAAAATTTAAGCTTCAGAATATCAATAATTGTAAAAGTGCCGTTGTAAATGAAATTATGAGAACGAAAGATATTAATCTACAAATCAATAACATTATCCGGAAAGATATTATTGCTTCAGCAGAAAGTAGAAATTTTCGAGAGAATCCGGTTATCCGGGAACAGTTTTTGAAACTATTTGAAAATTTACAGGGAGTTCCTAAGCATAAACAAAATTATAATAGCTATGCAATAAAACCACTTCGGGAACAAATAGATGGCATTAGTGAGGCTTATATACAAAAGTATTGTAAAGAGGAATATAAAAAGTTTACAGAAATTTTGCAAAGGCAAAGTAAATTATATGCGGAGGCATATGGCGGAGGGAATTGGGAGGATTTTGAACAGACGAAAAAAGAAGATCTATATAGGCGCATGGGAAATTTCGTGTTGCGTGAAATGAGGGCATATGAGGTTGGCATTTCAAAAAAAGAAACTTCATTTGAACTTGAAAAAACATATTTGGGTAGCGGATACAGAGAAGAAAAAGTAAAGATTACAGAAAACTTGAAAGAAGATATGATTTTAAAGGAGCCGGATTTGCTACAACAAGAAGAATCGAATATAGAAACCTTAGAAGTTCAACAGACAGAACAAATATTTGAAAAGGCTGGGAACTTATTTGAAAAAAGTTCTCAGCAAAATAAATCAGCAGGGTCATATATGGACTATTTCAAGGAGTGGAAAGATCTTCAAGAACAGATTGATTTTGCAAAAGAAAAAAATTCGGCAGATATGCTTGAAAAAAAATATCAGGATAATCCATTTGTGATGTACTTCATTGGAGAGATAACAATGTATGGCAGAGGAACAGAAATTGATTTAGAGAAATCCCAAGAATGTTTTCAAAAATCTTTACAGATGTTTGAACAGGCAGAGCCTTATATTAAGGGAAGTGAAACCAATTCATTTGATCTGAAGAGCTATGTACAGTACCGAATCGGGAAACAGTATAAGAGAGGATGGGGAACAGAAAAAGATGTTCAAGAGGCAATCCAGTGGTTTGAAAATTCAGACACAGATTATGCAAGATATGCATTAGGAAATATTTACTATCGTGGAGATGATGTGGAACAAGATTACGAAAAAGCATTTCAGATATTTCAGGGGATTTCAAATTCACCATTTGCAGAACAGAAGAAAGCAGTAATGTATGAATGTGGACAGGGAACAGAAATAAACTTAGGAGCAGCGGAAAATAGTTATAAAAATGCTTTTGATGGATTCCTATCTATGGATAGAAAATTGGAAGGAGATCCGCTATCACAATATCAGATTGGAAAGATGTTGTATACTGGAAAGGGATGTGAACAAAACACAGAAAAAGCAATTTCATATTTAGAAAAATCAGCAGAAGGAAAAAATGTTCCGGCACAGTTGTTGCTGAGTCAGATTTATATTAAATACGACATAAGAGAAAAGTTGCCAATTGCACTTGGGTATCTGACAGAACTGGCAGAGAAAGGAGATAATGAAATCGCCCAGTATGCATTGGGAAAACTTTTCATATCGGATGAAAAATTAAAAGATATCAATAAAGGAGTAGGATATTTAAAAGCTGCAGAAGAAAAAGGAAATACATACGCAAAAATTCTTTTGGGGAAAGTGTATCTTGATTTAGATAGTGGAATATATGATGTGGAACAAGGCGTAAGATATCTGAGAGAATTAGTGGAAGCGGGAAATGAATATGCTTGCTATTATCTTGGAAAAGAGTATGTGAGAAAAGAATCTCCATACTACAATGAAGCAAAAGGAGTCCAATATTTAGAAAGAGCGAAAGAGCAAGGGAATGATAGGGCAAAGTATTTTGTTGGTAAAATTTATTTAGATAAAATAAGTTCAGAATATAGTCCCGAACTTGGGCTGCAGTATATGACAGAGCTAGCAGAATCAGGAAATGAATATGCGCAGCTGAAACTTGGTTTTGAGTATTTGAAGGGGGAAAATGTGGAAAGGAATATATTTTCATCGTACAATTATTTTTCGCAGGCGGCAGCACAGGGAAATCAATTAGCGGAAAATATGATGCTGGATCTTTCTACTGAGAGGACAAAGCGACGGATGGGAAGCCCATTGGGGGAACTAGATAAAGCATTGATGCAACTAAATAAATCTTTCCGGACAGAAATGATACAGAGCATGAAAAACATACGTGAGTACAATTTGGAGCAGGAATATGTGTTGGATGAAATCAGTCTATGATTTTATTAGGGGACAAATTTGTCCCCTAAAGAATTTCCTCAAAAAAGAAAAATGAATGTGCATTGTATATTACAATTTATTGAAAAAGAATGAAAGTTATAATATAATATAAATATAGAAAAGAGAGACATTCAAAGGAGGAAATTAGAATGAAAGTAGTAGGATTTTTAAATAACAAAGGTGGAGTAGGTAAAACAGGAAGTATAACAACATTGGCACATATGATTGCAACTGAATATAAAAGAAAAGTATTAGTTGTAGATATCGACCCACAGGCGAATACAAGTCAGCTTTTTGGTTTTAGTGGGGATGAACAGGAATATTCGTTGACAGAACTTCTCAATGGGAGAGTGTATCCAGTAGAGAACACGGTGGAAGATATTCTTCTTGATTCAGAAAAGGATATTAGGGATTGTATTTACGAGACAGAATATGAGAATTTGTTTATAGTACCATCCTATATCACTTTATCAAGCGTAGAAAATCAATTGCTCGGAAATGTTACAATGCCACAGCAATTCCGTTTAAAAAAACAATTGGATAAAGTAAAAGACGAATTTGATTTGTGCATGATTGATTGTGGACCGAGTGTATCACTGTTAAATGTAAATGCATTGGCAGCCTGTGATGGAATTTATATTCCATCTCGATGTGATAAGGATTCAAGAGTAGGTGTTGCAAATATTATTCGCTTGATGAAAACAGTACAGGAGTATACTCAAAGGCTTGAGTTGAAAGGCGTCTTTCTCACACAATATGACATGAGAAAAAATATCTGCAAAGATGCAGAAAAAGATTGTGAGGAAGCCCTTGGAGATATATTTTTAAAAGATTGTTCAATTCCAATATGCACAAAAATGGAACAGACAGGCTTGAAACAGAAACCGTTACTTGTATTAGATGCATACGCAAAAGCTACGCAACAATACAAAAAGTTAGCAGAATATATATTAAATAATTAGAAAATTCAGAAAATAATTATTATTATTTGCAGAGAGTAGAAAGTGTATGTTATAATACATTATTATAGAATCTGAAAAGAAATATAGAATATAAAAACACGGATGAGGTGAAAGTAATATGAGTAAATTTAAGCGAAAAGGAGAAGAGGAATTGCAAGTCGGAGCTGGACTATTAAGTCCAGTTTCAAAAACAGCAGATGTATCTAGTTATGAAGTTGTAAATATAGATATGGACTTGATTGCTCCGAATGAAAAGAATGACTTTTCAATAGATGAATTGGATGAGCTGGCGGAACTTATTGTAATGTCAGATGGGATTTTACAGCCATTGATTTTATTGCCTGAGAGAAATGAGCAGGGGATGTATATACTAACGACTGGTGAAAGAAGATGGAGAGCGGCGAAGTTATTAAAGGAACAGGGGAGATACCCAGCGAAGTATAAGAATACTGTACCGTGTATTTTCCGAGACCCAAAAGATATTGAATTACCGTTGTCCAATGATACAAAAGAATTATTTTCCATAATGGTTACAAACCAATATCGTCATAAAAAAGAAGCAGATCAATTAATGGAAGTAAAAAACTGGACACGTATTTTTCAAGAACTTAAGGATAATGGCGAGGAGTATATTCCGGAACAATTGGCTCTTTTGGCTGGAACAGCGAGATATGGGGAAAATGGAGAATATGAACCAGAACGTCTTGTGGGTCAGAAAATGAAAACTTTAGTATCTGCACATGTTGGAATTTCAGAAGGTAAAGTACAGCAGATTAATAAAGTGGAAAAAAATGCAAGTGATGAACTGATGGATAAATTGCTGAACAATGAGGTGTCATTTGCTGCGGCAGAAAAAATGCTGGAGATGCCTAAGGAAGAGCAAAATAAATTACTGGAAGAAACAACAGGAGAAAAGATTGAAGTTAAGGAAGTCGAAAAAAGAATAGAGGAGATTGAAAAAAAGAAAATTATTTCGAAAAAACAGGTAGAGTCTGATTTAAAAAAGATTTTGGAACGATGTTCACAGGAAGTTGAAGTCGGCAGCAAAGAATATAAAAAATATCTGAATGCCTTAAATCAGCTTGAAAGAGTGTTATGGTAGAAAATTTAAGATGAGGTAGAGGACAGCAGAGCGTGGTCTTAAGTGCCAGCGCTCCGACCTCATAAATAATTTCTCCTCTACTAATAAATACACTTTACTTGATAAAAACTAACGCTGTTTTGTAAAAAAAATTAAAAAAATGAGGGAAAGTAATGAAAAAAACATCATTTAGAGTTACCAAAGCAACTTTGGAACTGGAAAACGCATTGATTCAAAAAATGGATATTCCACGTACTACATTTCATAGACGGATGATAGACTATTACTTAGAGTACGATCGTACTGTAAAACCACAGCTACTGATCAGAAAAATGACAGACCCGAATTATATTCAAAAAGATGAAATGGAACAGATATATTTGGATGAAAAGAGGGAACAGCTACTGTTAGAAGTGGCGGAGGAACAAGCTAGAGTTCATCAAAAGAAGTGTGGAATAAATATAGTGCTTTTTCAGGCATTATTGACATACTGTGTAGTAATGGCTCCGGTGGTATTAGACAGTTGATAAAAGGAGTAAGAACGGGATATGAGTTACACAAGAATACACTGGGAAGATAGACTGAAAATAGAAGTTCTTGTAAAAGCTGGGCATAATCAAACAGAAATAGGAGTGCTGATTGGTAAGCACCGGACATCTGTGTCAAGAGAATTAAAAAGAGGTGAATATGTGCATCGAAATTCTGACTGGACAGAGGAAATTAGATATAGCCCGGAGCTTGCAGAGGAAAATTATCAGAAACATTTGCGGGAAAAGGGAAAAGATATAAAACTCGGCAAAGACCATAAACTAGCTGCATATTTAGAGGAAAAGATAGTTGAAGAGAAATATTCTCCTTATGCGGTGATTCAGAAAATGAAGCAAGAGGGGAAAAATTTCACAGTAAGTATCAGCAGAGCAACGATTTATAATTATATTAAAAAAGGCATTTTCTTAAACTTAACAGAAAAAGAGCTGCCATTAGGCGGACAAGTCAAACAAAAAAGGAAAAACCATAGAAGACGCAAGAGAGCAAGTGCGGGAATGAGTATAGAAGAGAGACCAAAGGAGATTGAGACAAGAGAAGAGTTTGGTCACTGGGAAATGGATACGGTTGTCGGGAAACAGGGAATTTCTAAAAAATCGTTTTTGGTTCTTACAGAGCGAAAAACAAGAAAAGAGATTATAGAAATCCTAAAGGAGCATACAGCGAAAGAAGTGGTTCGTACAGTAGATAAAATTGAGCGACAGTGGGGAGCAAACTTTAGGAAAATTTTTAAGAGTATTACGGTTGATAATGGTACTGAGTTTTCAGATGCAAAGGGACTGGAAAGGGCACGTAGAGGGAAAAAGACAAGGACATCTGTGTTTTACTGTCATCCCTATAGTAGTTATGAACGGGGAAGTAATGAAAACCAAAATCGTTTGATCCGAAGACATGTCCCCAAGGGCACAGATTTAGATTGTATCAGTAAGAAGAGAGTCAAAGAAATAGAAACATGGATTAATGAATATCCGAGAGAGATTTTTGGAGGATTATATTCAGATGTCTTGTTTCAAGAGGAATTAAAAAAGCTAGGAATATAGGAAACACAATTAAGAAGAGTGTATTTTTAACCAAGCTATATTTTATGATGTAATATGGCTTAGTTAAGAGTACACTTATAAGATATAATATAAATATACTTACTGTTATTTTGAAAAAGAAAAGAGATGTAAAGCAAAATCAATAGGCTGATTTGTGAAAAATATAGAAAAATTATTTTTTTAAATTTACCGTGCACTAACTATTGACATTTTCAATACACGAAATGAAGGGGAGTTTCAATTGACGTTTGTTTTTAAATGACTTATAATGAAATGTAACATAAAAAGACAAGCAAAGAGGTTAACAATATGATGAAAAGTATGACAGGCTTTGGAAGATGTGAGGTGTCTGAAGGACAACGTAAATTTACGGTAGAGCTAAAGGGCGTGAACCACAGATACTTAGATGTCAATATCCGTATGCCGAAGAAATTGAATTTTTTTGATGCCTCCATCCGCAGCCTGCTGAAGCAGTATGCACAGCGAGGGAAAGTAGATATTTTTATTACATATGAAGACATGTCAGAGAATCAGGCCGCATTAAAATATAACGCTGCATTGGCTGAGGAGTATCTGCAGTATTTTAAGCAGATGGAAGAGGCATTTTCATTGGAGAATGATATTCGTGTTTCTACCTTGTCGCGTTGTCCGGAAGTACTTACGATGGAAGAGCAACCGGAGAATGAGGAAGAACTTTGGAACGGATTGAAGAAGGCCTTGGAAGGAGCGTTTACACAATTTGTGGAGACAAGAATTGTGGAAGGCGAGAATCTGAAAAAAGACATTAATGTGAAATTGGATGAATTGCTTGCATTAGTTGAAGCAATCGAAGAGCGCTCACCGGAGATCATTTCTGAATATCGTGCGAAGCTGGAATTGAAAGTGAAGGAACTTTTGGAAGATGTACAGATGGATGAGAGCAGACTGGCTGCCGAGGTGATTCTGTTTGCGGACAAGATCTGCACAGATGAGGAGACGGTCAGACTGAGAAGTCACATTGAACATATGAGAACCACATTAGAAGCGGGAGAGGGAATCGGTCGAAAACTGGACTTTATTGCACAGGAGATGAACCGTGAAGCGAACACGATTTTGTCAAAGGCGAATGATATTGAAGTATCGAATCATGCGATTGATCTGAAGACAGGAATTGAAAAGATCAGAGAGCAGATTCAGAATATCGAATAAAGGGAAAGGATAAGAAGGATGAAAAAGAGAGGAATTTTGATCGTAGTCTCAGGATTTTCAGGAGCAGGGAAAGGGACTGTGATGCGAGCGCTGCTTGAAAAATATGATAATTACGCATTATCTATCTCAGCAACTACAAGAAATCCGCGAGAAGGAGAAGTAGATGGAAGGGAATATTTTTTCAAAACGACAGAAGAATTTGAAAAAATGATTGCACAAGATGAGTTAATAGAGTATGCTAGATACGTGAATAATTATTATGGCACACCAAAAGCCTATGTGGAAGAACAGCTTGCAGCCGGAAAAGATGTGATTCTGGAGATTGAGATTCAGGGTGCTTTGAAAGTGAAAGAAAAATTTCCACAGACACTGTTGTTGTTTATAACTCCACCGAATGCTTCGATTTTGAGAGAGCGTTTGATTGGAAGAGGAACGGAGACGATGGATGTCATTGAATCCAGAATGCAAAGAGCAGCAGAAGAGGCTGAGGGAATGCAGGAGTATGACTATCTGATCATCAACGATGATTTGGATACCTGCGTGCAGGAGATGCATAATATTATTGAGGGTGAACACAACAGAAGTTTCCGCAATGGAAATTTTATGTGTCAGATAAAAGAAGAATTAAATGGGAATTTGAAAGGAGAATAATACATGTTACATCCATCTTACACAGATTTGATGAAAGTAGTCAATCAAGACGTAGAGGAAGGGGCAACTAAGATTGTAAACAGCCGTTATTCGATTGTTTTGGCAACTTCAAAAAGAGCAAGACAGATTATCGGCGGAGAATTACCTTTAGTACCAACAAAGCATGGTGAGAAACCACTTTCGATTGCAATTGATGAATTGAATAATGGAAAGATTAAGATCATTGCAGAAGATACAGAAGAATAGATAAAAGATATGATGAGGCGGATGCGTAGTGGAGTATCTGCCTCAATAACTATATAGGAGAAATGAGACTATGAATATATTATTTGTATCACTAGGATGTGATAAGAATCTTGTCGATACGGAGGTGATGCTTGGACTGTTGGCGTCTAGAGGACACCAGATGGTGGACAGCGAAGAGATCGCAGATGTCATTGTCATTAATACATGCTGCTTTATCCACGATGCAAAAGAGGAGAGTATCCAGACGATTCTTGAGATGGCAGAATATAAGAAAGCCGGTTCATGCAAGGCGTTAATTGTCACAGGTTGTCTTGCACAGCGATATAAGCAGGAGATCATCGATGAGATTGAGGAAGTGGATGCAGTGCTTGGAACGACTTCTTACGATAAGATTGTGGAAGCGATTGACGAGGCACTTGCAGGGCACACAAGTGTGGAGATGACTGACATTGATGCGCTTCCGCTTGTGGAGAGCAAGCGCCTTGTGACGACAGGAGGACATTTTGCTTATCTGAAGATTGCAGAAGGGTGTGATAAACACTGTACATATTGTATCATTCCCAAAATCCGCGGAAACTTTAGAAGTGTTCCTATCGAACGACTTCTGAAAGAGGCGGAAGATCTGGTGGCACAGGGAGTAAAAGAGATTATTCTAGTGGCACAGGAGACAACACTTTATGGAAAAGATCTCTATGGTGAAAAATCATTGCACAAGTTGCTGAGAGAGCTTTGCAAAATCAGTGGATTACGCTGGATCCGTATTTTATACTGCTATCCGGAAGAGATTACAGATGAATTGATTCAGGTAATCAAAGAAGAGGATAAGATCTGTAACTACCTGGATCTTCCGATTCAGCATGCAAGTGATGGAATCTTAAAACGAATGGGCAGAAGGACTTCAAAAGAACAGCTGGTTGAAATTATTGGAAAACTGCGAAAAGAAATACCGGATATCGCAATCCGTACTACATTGATTACCGGTTTCCCGGGAGAGACACAGGAACAACACGAAGAATTGATGGAGTTTGTAGATGAGATGGAATTTGACCGCCTTGGTGTGTTTACATATTCACCGGAAGAAGATACGCCGGCTGCTGTGATGCCGGATCAGATTCCAGAGGACGTCAAGGAAGACCGTCAGGCAGAACTGATGGAATTGCAGCAGGAGATTGCGTTTGATCTTGCGGAAGAGATGATCGGGCGGGAAGTGCTTGTCATGATCGAGGGAAAAGTGGCAGATGAAAATGCATATGTAGGAAGAACTTACAAGGATGCTCCAAATGTAGATGGGCTTATCTTTGTAGAATCAGAAGAGGAATTAATGTCGGGAGATTTCGCACGTGTCAGAATCACCGGCGCATTAGAATATGATTTGATGGGAGAGATTATATAATGAATTTACCAAATAAGCTGACGGTACTGAGAGTTTTAATGATTCCATTTTTTGTTGTATTTATGATCACACCTTTGGCAGAAGGGAATGGAAAGTATATTGCACTTGCACTGTTTTGTATTGCAAGCCTGACAGATATGCTGGATGGAAAGATTGCCAGAAAGCATAATCTTGTGACGAATTTTGGAAAATTTATGGATCCGCTTGCGGATAAATTACTGGTATGTTCTGCGATGATCTGCCTGATTGAGACAGGAAAGTTGCAGGCATGGATTGTTTTGATCATCATTGCACGTGAGTTTATCATCAGTGGTTTCCGACTTGTAGCGTCTGATAATGGGATTGTTATTGCCGCAAGCTATTGGGGAAAATTTAAAACAGTATCTCATATGGCGATGATCATTCTCTTGATATTGGATATTCAAAATCCGATTATGCAGACAATTACAACTGTTGTTGTATGGATTGGACTGATTTTGACAGTGGTTTCTCTTGTGGATTACATTGTGAAGAATAAACAGGTATTGACACAGGGTGGAATGTAAAAGAAGGATGAAGATCATGTTGGAAGAAGAAATTGTAAAAAAATTATTGGAAAAGCAGTATACAGTGACAACGGCAGAATCCTGTACGGGCGGTCTTCTGGCAGGAAGAATTTTGAATGTTCCGGGGGCATCGTCTGTGTATAACGAAGGACACATTACCTATTCCAATGAGGCAAAAGAGCGCCTGTTGGGGGTTTCCCATGGGACACTCGTAAGGTACGGAGCGGTCAGCAGGCAGACGGCCGAGGAGATGGCACGTGGAGCGGCGAAGGCGGCGAAGGCAGAGATAGGACTTAGCACGACCGGAATTGCGGGCCCGGGAGGCGGAACAAAAGAAAAGCCGGTTGGTCTTATCTATGTGGGATGTTGTATTGGTACAGAGACCTATGTCAAAGAATGTCGTTTTCATGGAACAAGAGAAGAAAACAGAAATGCGGCTGTGGAAGCGGCGCTGAAATTGTTGGAGGAAAATTTATAGTCATATTCAACAAGGAAAGTGTTTTTACAGAAAAACAATTTTTTATAATGTCGAATTATAAAAAATATGAAAAAAAATATAGACGAAAAGAGAAGTTTGTGAGAAAATAAGAATATATATGGCGTTAAAGTTCTAACAAACACCATAGAGAAAAAATCATACATATTTGAAAGGAGTTTTATCATGATTTATTCACATGAAGTACAAACTATGTGTCCAGTAGCTCAAGGCGTTAATCACGGACCAGCTCCAATCCCAGAAGAAGCAAAATGGGTAAAAGCAAAAGAAGTAAAAGATATCTCAGGCTTAACACACGGTGTGGGCTGGTGTGCACCACAGCAGGGAGCCTGTAAATTAACATTAAATGTAAAAGATGGTATCATTCAAGAAGCATTGGTTGAGACAATCGGATGTTCAGGAATGACACACTCAGCAGCTATGGCATCTGAGATTCTTCCAGGAAAAACAATTTTGGAAGCTTTAAATACAGACTTAGTATGTGACGCTATCAATACAGCTATGAGAGAATTATTCTTACAGATCGTATATGGTAGAACACAGAGTGCGTTCTCAGAAGACGGACTTCCAGTAGGAGCAGGTCTTGAAGATTTAGGAAAAGGACTTCGTTCACAGGTTGGTACAATGTACGGAACATTAGCAAAAGGTCCTCGTTACCTTGAGATGGCTGAAGGATATGTAACAGGTATCGCTTTAGATGCAGACAATGAGATCATCGGATACCAATTCGTAAGTCTTGGAAAATTAACAGATTTCATCAAAAAAGGTGATGACCCTAACACAGCTTGGGAAAAAGCTAAAGGACAATATGGCCGCGTAGATGACGCTGTTAAGATTATTGACCCAAGAGCAGAGTAAGAGAAGGAGGACGTAAAAAATGGCTTTATTTGAATCATATGAAAGACGTATTGATAAAATCAATAGCGTGTTAAATAGCTATGGAATCGCTTCTATCGAAGAAGCTGAAAAAATCACAAAAGACGCTGGACTGAACGTTTACGATCAGATCAAAGGAATCCAGCCAATTTGTTTTGAAAACGCTTGCTGGGCTTACATCGTAGGTGCTGCAATCGCAATCAAAAAAGACTGCAGAAGAGCTGCTGATGCTGCTGCAGCAATCGGTGAAGGTCTTCAGGCTTTCTGTATCCCAGGTTCTGTTGCTGACCAGCGTAAAGTAGGTCTTGGACATGGTAACTTAGGAAAAATGTTATTAGAAGAAGAGACAGATTGTTTCGCATTCTTAGCAGGTCACGAATCATTCGCAGCAGCTGAAGGTGCTATCGGTATCGCTGAAAAAGCTAACAAAGTACGTAAAAAACCTTTACGTGTTATCTTAAACGGTCTTGGAAAAGACGCTGCGCAGATCATCTCAAGAATCAATGGATTTACATATGTTGAGACAGAGATGGATTACTACACAGGAGAAGTAAAAGAAGTATTCAGAAAAGCATACTCTGACGGACTTCGTTCAAAAGTTAACTGCTACGGCGCTAACGATGTAACAGAAGGTGTTGCAATCATGCACAAAGAAGGTGTTGATGTTTCTATCACAGGTAACTCAACAAACCCAACACGTTTCCAACATCCAGTAGCTGGTACATACAAAAAAGAATGTATCGAACAAGGTAAAAAATACTTCTCAGTAGCTTCAGGTGGTGGTACAGGACGTACACTTCACCCAGATAACATGGCAGCTGGTCCAGCTTCTTATGGTATGACAGATACTATGGGACGTATGCACTCTGATGCACAGTTTGCTGGTTCTTCATCAGTTCCTGCTCACGTAGAGATGATGGGATTAATCGGCGCTGGTAACAACCCAATGGTTGGTATGACAGTTGCTGTTGCAGTTTCTATCCAGGAAGCAGCAGAAAGCGGAAAATTCTAAGAAACCGCGTAAATACGGGATTCTTAAATGCAATAAAAAGTGATAAAGCAGGCAGAGTGATAAACTCTGCCTGCTTTGCTTTTCAATATCTTTTCAGTCGATTATAGCTCTATTTTTTCAGGAAATGCTTCTTCTCTTAGAATTCCCCACATTTTTTCAATATAAGAAAGTGTATAGAAATTTTCATAATAATGATAATAAAAGGCTCCTTTTAAAGTCATCGTGTAAATACCGTTTTCTTCTGTAAGAAAACCTAAAAGCTTTGCTAAGTTCAATTCAATCCCATAGACACTTTTTAGGGATACACCAAAGAAGTTTTCAAAATCTTTGGGATTTATTTTGGTACTGTAGGCAGTCCAAAATAAATAATACAGCATTCGTTGACGCAAAGAAAATCGAGTTGTTAATGAAGTTGGAAGTTTGTTTTCTTTACATCTTTCGCAATAAGCTTCTACAGAAAACGTGTTGATTTTGAATTGGTCATCTAATAAAGTTGCGGCAGAGCACCCAAAGCCTAAAAAATTATCTCTGGTCATGGAAGAATAGGATGCCTTTTTCTCATTTGAGAATGTCCAAATGGAAGTGCGGATATACCCTTTGTCTAAACAGTAATGTGTAACAGCATTTAAAAGTAGTTGTTTTTCCTTTTTAGACATCGCTGCTACTGAACTTGACGTAAAAGCAAAATCAATGAATGGATAAATGGCTATATGATTCGCTCCGCTTTGAAATGCTTTGTCGATGTCAGATTTTAAATCATCAAACGTTTGATTTGGAAGTGCAAAAATAAAATCCATTGAAACTGTTTCAAATGGAACTTCCGATAGTGTTTCTTTTAGTTTGACAGCATCAACAGTTGTTCGACCTAAAATATTTTGGAATTTATTTTGGAAGGATTGGATTCCAATGCTGATTTTTGTTACTCCGGCATCTCTTAGAGTCTGTAAAACTGTCGGAGTTACATTATCAGGATGTAATTCGACGCCAATTCCTTCTGTGATGATAAAATGTTCTTGGACAGCATCAATGATTTCTTTGATCCGTTCTACTGTAAGAGCCGGTGTGCCGCCACCAAAGTATAAGCTGGTAGCCTTTTTTCTTCCGATATGTTGACTTCCGACAAGATGAATTTCATGGAGCAGAGAATCGATATACCGGTCACATAGTTTTGCTGAATACAGAGTTTTGCAATAAGGGCAGAAATTGCAAATGCTTCTGCAAAATGGAATATGTACGTATAGTCCTAAATTTTGACAGTCAGAATAGGGTAGCTTTTGATCATACTCATTTTGAAAGATAAATGGTTTTGTTGACCGAGTCAGCCACATTCTGGTGAGGGTTGTTATTGTTTTCATATTACTCCTAAATATATTTTAAATAAGTTTTCAGCATTTCAAAAATAATTTTTGGTGTTCCTTTAAATAAAAGAGTGTATTCTGCAACAAAGAAATATCCACATTCGTTACAAAGTCCCGGAATATCAATACAGCGTCCGCAGGTTGAAAGTTTGCCGTTCTCTATGACAACACATTGGTCGCACGGTGTTGGAAAGTTATTGTTGATTAAATATGGAAAGGCACTTTGTAAATTAAATACGGGCACGTTTTCTTTCATCATTTTTTTAATGACTTCACAGCAGTCTGCTTTTTCTTTTTTGGAAAGAGCCAATTCTTTTGTATCAGGATACGGTGTATGAAAGTTAAAAGAAACCGCACGGACATTTTTAGTATCGCGTGCGGCAATACAAACATCTTGCACCGTATTTTTGTTTATTTGGTTGATTGCCATATAAAAGCAGATATTGTCGAAAGTTGCATTTTTAATATTTTCCATGATGATGTCATAAGTGTTCCCGCGAATTGCATTATGGTGTTCTCTATCGCCATCAATACTGAGTAAAATTAAATCGGCTTCCGGCAAATCTAAAGGGAATGTTCCATTTGTAACTACGTTTACAATTAAGAATCCCATTTCCTTTGCTTCTATGACTAAATCCCGCAAACAACGGGTTCCGTCTTTCCACAGAAATGTTTCTCCTCCGCAGAAAAAAAGTATACGGATTCCCATATCATACAGCTGCTGCATTTCCTTTCGAATTTGCGAGTAAGGATGAATGATTGCTGTGACGTTATTGACAGAACAATGTTTGCATTTTAAATTACATTTATCTGTAACAATAATCGTGCCGAGGATAGGCTCTTTTTTCTTGAATAGGATAGTTTTGATACCAAAATTTGCGAAATATATAAAGGAAGAAAGTTTCATATCATTTCTCGCTTTCTTAGTGTCTGTTTCGTTCAGGCATACAGTGCGGACAATCGTTTCTGGTTACAGCAAGCATGGACGCAAAAAGAACCGCTTCTGTATAGGTGTCGCAGCTAAAAATATGTTCTGGATTAATTTCATCGATATGGCAATCCGGTGTCTCACGGTCCAGATCATGGATTTCTCCGGTGTTTTTGTTTAAAATAAATTGTTTTCCATTAAAAGGTGTGTGATTTCGTCTCATATAAAATAGTCCTCTTTCTCTTTTGTTTGGCATTGAAGATGCATATAAATAAATTATAGGAGATTTCAAGAAAGAAAACAAGAAAAAGTATTTAGAAAAACTTCTAAATACCTATTGCAAATGAAACGAAAAGGTGTTATTGTATTCGTAAGCTATTTAGAAAAAAATCTAAATGCTTACGAAAGAAAGGTGGGATGTCATGAGTTTTGCAGAAACATTCAAAGCGCTTTCAGATCCTGTTCGACGAGAAATTTTAATATTGTTGAAGAAAGGAACATTATCCGCCGGAGAAATCGGCAGTCATTTTGATATGACAGGTGCAACTATTTCTTATCATTTGGGAATTTTGAAAAAGGCAGATCTGATATGTGAGACAAAGTATAAAAACTATGTGTATTATGAGTTGAATATTTCAGCAGTGGAAGACATTATGCTCTGGCTGGCAGATTTGAAAGGAGAGGTGTAGTGTGAAAGAGTACAGAGGAAAAATTATTTTAACAAGTGTAGTGACGGTTCTTCCGATTGTAATCGGATTGCTTTTATGGAACCGGCTTCCGGATACGATAGCGACGCATTTTACGTTTGATAATGTCGCAAATGGGTGGAGCAGTAAGCCATTTACTGTTTTGGGCCTTCCAATTATTTTGACAGTACTTCACTTGGTTGCAGTGACAGTTTCGTTAAATGATCCGAAGCGAAAAAATATTGGCGGAAAGATGCTTTCGGTTGTATTTTGGATTGTACCGATTGTTTCGTGGGTTATGTTTTTGTCTATTTATACAAATGCATTAAATATGTCAATTAATATCAGCATGATTTCGGGAGTTTTGGTCGGTACGATTTTTCTTGTTACGGGAAATTATATGTCTAAGAATCGACAAAATTATACAGTCGGAATCAAGCTTCCGTGGACTTTGAACAGTACGGAAAACTGGAATCGGACAAACCGGTTTGCCGGAAGATTATGGCTGGTAGCAGGTGCTATTATGCTTGTCAACATATTCTTGAATCAAACTGCAATTTTGATTGGAATGATTGTTGTGATTGGGGTTGCTCCTGTCATTTATTCATTTGTATTATATAAAAAGGGAATTTAAAAGAGATGTCTGTGCCAAGAATGGCACAGACATTTTTGCTGGTAAAATCGAAACAGATAGGATATAATGAAAGCAGAGATATTGTGAAAAAGTAAGGGGTAATTATGCTGGATAAAAAGAGATTTTTGGAAGAATATAATATTACAGAAGAAGCTTTTCGGGAAGCAGATATTGAATGGGAAGAACTTGCGAAAATTTATGAGAGCTATCAGAAGATTGAGGGGGATTTGCGAGATATCGGAAAGGATTTTGTAGATGACTACCTGTATGATATCGAAAAAGCGGGAATCCATTCTTATCGTTATCGAACGAAAGCGCCGGGGCATCTGATTGAAAAAGTCATTCGGAAACGAAGAGAAGCTCCGGAAAAATTTGCGTTTTTGAATCATGAAAACTACTATAAATATTTTACCGATTTAATCGGAATACGTGTGTTTTTCCTATATCGTGAGGATTGGATTTATTTTCACAATTATATTACAAAGGTGTTTGAGAATAATCCGGATATCTATGTGGAGAACAGATTAGAGGATTTTGATGAAAATCCGGCACATTATTATATTGCAGAGCGGCCGAAGGTATATAAACGTTCAGGGGACAGTAAGATTTATGATGAACGATTAATCGATATTAAAGCGGGAGGAATTTATCGGTCTCTTCACTACATTATTAAGTACAAAGGATATTATGTGGAAGTGCAGGGAAGAACGCTGTTTGAAGAGGGCTGGAGTGAGATTGACCATGATATTGTCTATCCGTATTTTAAAAATGATCCAATGTTGTGTGATTTTTCAACATTGCTGAACCGTTTGTCCGGAATGGCGGACGAGATGAGTTCTTATTTTCGAAGAATGAAAGAAGAAAAAGTAAATATGGAGCGTGAAAAAGCGCGTGAGAAAGAATAGGATGTAGGAAACTACATTCTATTTTATTAGAGGAAATTCTTTTTACACCGATAAAGAAATTTGTGCATATGATAAACAAAAAAGGAAATTTGATCGTTGAGAACAGATTTATATCAGTTTGCTGTTGTGGGAGGAGATTTGCGGCAGTGGTATCTTGCGGATATTTTGGCTTCAAAAGGGCATGGTGTATTGGCATATGGTTTGTGTAAAGATGAGAAGATTGAAAATGTAAAATATGTTTCATCGGTAAAAGAACTGATACAGGAAGCAGAGGTATTAGTGTATCCGATTCCCTTTTTGAGTCCAAATCGAATGTCTGGGGCAGAATTAAAAGAGCGAAAGGAAATGTTGTCCTGCCTTCGGAAAGGACAGATTTTTTTTGCTGGGTGCATTCCAAGAACGGTCATGCAACAAATGGAAAGTCAGAAAGTTCGTGTTTTTGACTTGATGGAAGACCATTGTCTGGCAGTGGAAAATAGTGTTGCAACAGCAGAAGGAATGATAGCAGAAGCGATGATACGAAGTCCTAAAAATCTTCGGGGGAGCAGGTGTCTGATATTGGGATATGGAGTTTGCGGAAGAATGCTTGCTTCTTATTTGAAAGGGATTCGATGTGAAGTCGGAGTCGTAGATAAAAGCCAAACAGCCTGCGCCTGTGCAAGAGCTGATGGAATGTATGTTGTAGAAACAGATCGTTTTTTGCAGGAAATGAAAACAGCAGATATTATTTTTAATACCATTCCGGAAAGGATTTTATCGGCAAAACAACTGTCGTATGTGAGAAAGAGTGCATGGATTTTGGATATTGCTTCCGGAGATGGTGGAGTGGATTATGCGGCTGCACGAAAAATGGGCGTGCAGGCGGTGAAACTTCCGGGGCTTCCGGGAAAATATGCACCGTATACTTCTGCCCAGATTATCGCGGATACGATTTTTCAAAAATTGAGAGAGTCTGTTGCTTAATAGAAGATTGAGGGAGGAGATATAATGGAATTGGCCGGAAAAACGATAGGGGTTGCCATGAGTGGCTCCTTTTGTACTTATGAGAATGCATTTCAGGAACTTCAGAAACTGGTGGAGGCGGGGGCAAAGGTGCAGACTATTTTTTCAGAGGCGGCTCAGACGATTGACAGCCGGTTTGGAAAGGCAGAGGAGTTTGTGCGAAGAGCGGAGATTCTGACCGGAAGAACACCAATGCTTACAATTGCAGAAGCGGAGCCGATTGGGCCCAAAAGTCTTTTGGATCTTTTGATTGTTTTGCCATGTACAGGAAATACGATTGCAAAACTTGCAAATGGAATCACCGATACGCCGGTATTGATGGCGGCAAAGGCGCATCTTCGAAGCGAAAAACCACTGCTGTTATCTATATCTACCAACGATGCACTTGGTATGAACATGAAAAATATCGGTCTGCTCTTGAATGCGAAACACGTTTATTTTGTGCCGTTTGGGCAGGATAATCCGGAAAAGAAGCCAAATTCGATGATTGCACATACCGAATTACTGCGTGAAGCGGCGGAAGCGGCATTGGACGGGAAACAGTACCAGCCGATTCTTCAATAAGGTTGGAAATGCTCTGAAAAACTCGCTGCAGTTCAGGGCATTTTACATATTTTGTACTAGAAAAAATGAAAAGAGAGCGATATAATGAAATACATATGAAAAAAGGGGGAATACGATGGCGAAAAATATGACAGAAGGGAAACCTTTAAAATTGATACTGGCTTTTATGTTTCCGGTTTTATGCGGAAATCTATTTCAGAATTTTTATAATATTGTAGATTCAATGATTGTCGGAAGATTTTTAGGAGTAGATGCGCTGGCGGCAGTTGGAAGCACCACTTCTTTAAATTTTCTTGTAGTCGGCTGGATTACCGGAATGACGAGTGGCTTTGGAATTTTGATTTCACAGGCGTATGGTGCAAAAGATGAAAAACGGTTAAGACATTATGTGGCGATGTCGACTTATTTGTGTGTAATACTGGCAATTATTATGACAACAGGATTGCTGCTGGCGAATGGCTGGATCTTGACGACAATGAATACACCGGAAAAAATTTATGCAGATACATGGAAATATATTGCGATTATTTATGCGGGACTTCCGGCAACGATTCTTTACAATATGCTTGCTGCGATTGCAAGATCTTTGGGAGACAGCAAGACACCGCTTGTTTTTCTTGTGTTATCTTCTATTTTAAATATCGGGCTTGATTTTCTTTTGGTGGCGGTAATTCCGCTTGGAGTATCAGGCGCTGCTTATGCGACAGTCGCAGCTCAGGCAGTATCTGGTGTTTTGTGTTTGGTTTATGTATGGAAAAAATATGAGATTGTACATTTCGGAAAAGAGGAGAGAGCGATTTCATTGCGGAGTATTCTGAAACTTTTGGCGATGGGAGTTCCGATGGCACTGCAGTTTTCTATTACAGCGATTGGAACGATGATTGTACAGTCTTCGTTGAATCTGCTAGGCTCTATGTACATTGCATCTTATTCTGCAACAAGTAAGATTCAGAATATTGTAATGCAGGTATATATGGCGTTGGGAGCAGCGCTTGCTACATATGCAGGACAGAATTATGGAGCGGGAAAAGTTGACAGAATCAAAAAAGGATTGAATGTCAGTATTGGCGTGACTGCTGTTTACAGTATTGTCATTATGGTCGTGGCATTTTTCTGGCTGCCTTCTTTTGTCAAGATATTTGTGGCAGATCCAACGGGGGAACTTCGGGCGATTGCGGAGCAGATGTTTCATATCAGTCTTTGGTTTTATTTCCCGCTTGGGCTTATTTTCTTATATCGAAATACACTTCAGGGTATTGGAAATGGGTTGGTGCCGATGCTTGGAGGTGTGTTTGAATTACTTGCAAGGGGACTTGCTGTATTCTTACTGTTTGAACCGCTTCAGTTTACCGGAATCTGTATCTGCGATCCGGCTGCATGGGTAAGTGCATTGATTCCGCTTATCCCGTATTATTATTGGTATGTGCGGAAAATGACGTCAGGCGCGAAAAAATAAGTGAAGACACTTACGCTTTTTTTACAGAAGGTATATACAAGTTTTACTGTTCAGTGATATACTTTTATAATAAAAACAAGTGAGGAGTGATCATATGCCTGCATTTTATGCACACGAACGATTCGGGAAAAAAGTCTGGCAGCAGACAGAGGGGGATCTTAAGGAAATTATTCGGAGTCATTATCCGCAGTTCCGGATTGGACTTCAAGGTCCGGATATTTTTTTCTTTTATCGTTTATATACGAATAATAAAGTTTCAAAATACGGAACAGATATGCATGCGGTTTCGGCATACCCATTCTTTTTACGAGCGTTGGAAATCGTGCGCCGAAAAGGGAGAGAGACGAAAGAATATGCATATCTCTTAGGTTTTCTTTGCCATTATATTTTAGACAGCGAAAGCCACTCCTATGTAGATGAGATGATTCGAAAGACGGGAGTGGAACATGTGGAAATCGAAGAAGAGTTTGAAAAGAAACTGCTTCGTATTGATAACAAAGATCCACTTGCTTATCCGATTGCAAAACTTGTTCCAACAGATTGGAATACGGTGGAAGCAATTGCGCCATTTCATCCGGCAGTTGATAAAAAGCAGATTCGAAATTCGTTGTTTTATTTAAAAGGTTTAAAGCACCTTTTCACAGCGCCTGGAGCAGTTAAGCAGACAGCAATTAATTCGGTGCTAAAGCTTACCGGAAAGTATGCTTCGCTGAAAGGAATTATGAACCAGCGGATTGACAATCAAAAATGTGTTGAGAGTAATATAGGACTTTTGCGTCGATTTGACAATGCTGTTTCTGTGGCGGTTCAGATGATACAAAGTTTTGATGAGAGTGTGAAAATGGGAAAGGAACTGGATGAGCGATTCGAACGTACATTTGAGTAAAAGGGAGAGCGTATGGAAAAACAAAAACTGACGAACAAGGAAAAGTATTGGATTCTTTATGATGTGGGAAACTCTGCATTTGTATTGCTTGTTTCCACGATCATACCGATTTATTTTAATTATTTGACCGGAACTGCAGGCGTATCAGAAGTTAATTCTTTGGCTTATTGGGGATATGCGGCTTCCGCGGCAACTATCATAGTAGCATTGATTGGACCGATTCTTGGAACAATTGCAGATACAAAGAATTATAAGAAGCCGCTGTTTACGATCAGTATGATGGTCGGTGTGATTGGTTGTGCGGCGTTAGCATTTCCGACTTCGTGGGTTGTGTTTTTAGCTGTTTTTGTCATTGCAAAAGTCGGATATAATGCAAGTTTAATTTTTTATGATTCTATGCTGGTTGATGTTACAGAGCATGACCGAATGGATGTGGTATCTTCTTACGGATATGCGTGGGGATACATCGGAAGCTGTGTACCGTTTATTATTTCGCTTGTCTTCGTGCTGATGTACGATAAAATCGGAATTACGATGGGGACAGCTATGATGATTGCCTTTTTCTTAAATGCCGCATGGTGGTTTATCGTGACGATTCCGCTGCTGAAAAATTATGAACAGGTGAATTTTGCACAGATGCCGGCGCATCCGGTGAGTGACAGTTTTCAGCGATTGGGTCATACTTTAAAAGATATTAAGAGAGAAAAAAATATCTTTTTATACTTGCTTGCTTTTTTCTTCTTTATTGATGGGGTGTACACGATCATTGAGATGGCTACTGCGTATGGAAGTGCGTTGGGACTTGATTCTACCGGATTGCTGCTTGCACTTTTAGTTACACAGATTGTAGCGTTTCCGTTTGCACTTATTTTTGCAAAATGTTCTAAGAAATATGCGACTGATTTATTGATTAAAATTTGTATTTTGGCGTATACGGGAATTGCATTGTTTGCGATTCAATTGGATAAGCAGTGGGAGTTTTGGCTTCTTGCTGTTTTGGTAGGAATGTTTCAAGGAGCAATTCAGGCATTGTCACGTTCTTACTTTGCAAAAATCATTCCGGCTGAAAAAGCAGGGGAGTATTTCGGCATTTATGATATTTGCGGAAAAGGAGCGTCTTTTCTTGGGACGACGCTCGTGGGAGTGATTGCTCAGCTTACAAACACAGCGAATGCGGGAGTTGCCATGATTACGATTTTGTTTGTCATTGGTTTTATATTATTCTGCAAAGCTGCAAAATTGAATAAATAAGAGGGTTGATGAAAATGATTAAATTACTTGCAGTGGATATGGATGAGACTGCTGTAAATAGCAGACACAGAATGACAAAGGTAACGAAAGAGGCTTTGCGTGAGGTGTATGCGAAAGGAATCCACGTTGTTCCGGTAACCGGACGATGTCTGGAAGGGCTGCCTGCAAATATGCGGGGAATGGAGGAACTTTCGTATATTATTACGTCAAACGGTGCAAAAGTTTATGACTGGAAAGAGAAAGAGGTTTTATACCGGAAACTTATTTCCAATGAAACAGCGTGTGATGTTTTGAAAATTTGTCAACAAGACGCACTTGGGATTGCCATTCATCAGGAGGGGAAATGTTATGACAATTCCAAAGTGCAGGCGCTTTATCGAAAGCTGGCATATCACGGAGATTTTAAAATGCGTGAGGCAATCAAAGATTTGTGTGGGTTTGTGAAAAAAAGCGGAAAGCCGATTGAGAAGATTCAAGTATTTTCTGGAAAGAAAGAAAAATTAGAGAGTATCAAAAATAAATTGGAGCCGTTTGATGATCTGGAATTGGCGATTTCTACCAGTGGCTATATAGAAATTACACAGAAAGATGCACAAAAAGGGAAAGCGTTGGAGCATCTTTGCAGATATTTGGGAATCCACATGGAGGAAGTGATGGCAATTGGTGATAATGAGAATGATCATTCTATGCTGGTGAGAGCCGGATATCCAATTGCGATGGGAAATGCCAATGAAGAAATCAAGAAGATTGCAAAATATGTGACGGCAAGTAATGATGAAAGCGGGGTTGCCAAAGCGATTTATGAAAAATTGTTATAAGAAAAAGTGGTGCCTTGGAGTTCTTTTGTATATTTTGGTATTGTTGTTTGTTGCGAATGATGCGTGGATTTATAAAACACCGATTGCAAAAATCACGCATGTGAAAGAAGAACAGACCGCATCTAGAAAGGCAGTGCGGGGCGGAAAAGAACTCTATTATAAACAGACTATGGAAGCCAGAATACTAAATGGAACAGAAAAAGGACAGAATATCGTATTGAAAAATACATATACCTCTTCGATGATTACCGGACAAAAGTATCATAAAGGGGACAAGGTGCTGCTTAATTCAAATGGCGGGAAGGCAACCGGCACGATTAAAACATTAAAGAGAGATACGTATCTGGCGGCAATTTTCGGTGTGATTTTATTCTTGCTTATTGGAATTACAAAAAAGCAAGGGCTGCGAACGATCTTTACAATGATTGTCAATCTGGTGATTTATAGCGCCGGATTTTTGTTGTATTTGCGGGGATATGATATTTTAAGAGTCTGCAATGTGCTTGCGGTTGTGTTTACACTGGTCACGATATTTTTTTTAACCGGACTGGACAGAAAAACAGTGGCGGCTATATTATCGACGCTTTGTGTTCTGGCGCTGATTATGGGAATTTTCCTATTTACTATGAATCATACCGCGGCGCTTGATTATTCCATGATGGAGTATCTTGGAAGTACGGAGCATCCGGAAGATGTGTTTGTCGCAGAAGTTCTGTTTGCGGGGCTTGGTGCTATTATGGACGTTGCTGTTACATTGTCGGCGGCAATGGGAGAACTGATTCGGAAAAAGCCGGATATCTCTATAAAAAAACTGTATCTTTCCGGAAGGGAAGTAGGATACGATATCATGGGAACTATGATCAGTGTTCTTCTATTTACGTTTGCAGCTGGTTTGATTCCATCTTTTTTGATTCGCATGAACAACGAAGTTGCGTTTTTCACAAATGTAAGATTGTATATTCCGTTTGAGATTTCAAGATTTTTGATTGAGAGTATCGGAATTGTGGCAGCGATACCGATTTCAATCGTAGTTGCTTCCGCTTTGTTCAAACTGCAGATTAGAAAGGGGAGAGAAAAATGATAGGAGTACTTGCACTTGTATTGTTCCTTCTCCTGATTTTAATCGGAGGAGACCGAGGCGCGGTGGCTGTACTTGCACTGTGCGGCAATATTGCTGTACTTGCGTTTACCGTGATATTATTGGCAAATGGAGCGCCTCCGTTTTTGGTGATTTTTGCGGCGACACTCAGCATCAGTTATATTACTTTGCTGAAACAGAATGGAAATAATTTGAAAACTCGTTCGGCATTGTTGTCGGTTGCTTTGATTATGTTTGCTTTATCCATCTGTATTTATCTGGGTGTATGGAAAACAGGAAGCGGTGGACTAAACGAGATTCAAATGATACAGGAAGATGTTCAGCTCTATTATACGATGGATATTGATATTCATATGCAGCAGATTGCAGCAGGCATTGTTATTTTAAGTGCATTGGGAGCTGTGATGGATACAGCGCTTTCTGTGACTTCGGCTGTTTATGAAGTGTCTGTGCATAAAAGCGGGCTTGACCGGAGGGAATATTTTCATTCCGGACTTCAAGTTGGAAAAGACATCATCGGAACAACCGTTAATACGTTGCTGTTTGCATATTTTGGGGAGTCGATGATGATGTTTGCGTATTTACAACAGGGGAAATATAATTTAGAAATGGTTCTAAACTCTAAATTTTTATTTCAAGGTCTGGCGATGATGTTTGTCGGGGTAATCGCATGTCTTTTGGCGGTTCCGATTTCTGCCTGGACGGTGTCTCAGATGTTGACAAAAGAGGAGGAAAAGATTGAAAATGAAAAGTAGAGGTTATCCATTACCTTAATCGTATCACAACAAA
>OGEB01000180.1_pt1 | contig 54177 bp, 47 predicted proteins | sample 1570541 | NCBI WGS metagenome assembly OGEB01 (sample SAMEA2581975, study PRJEB24529) | metagenome | biome: Human gut stool | place: China | collected 2011 | reverse complement strand
TATACACACTTTCCAGGCGTGCTCCTTCAGCCACTCGGACACCTCACCAAATTGTTTTGCTACCAAACCTCATGGGTGGCAACGGGGCGCTACTATAGGGAGTTGGAGTAAAACGGTCAAGAAGAATTTTAATGATAATTATTGTTTGCTCATACTGTAAACAAGTTGTGCAGTATATCTACATCGAGACAAGTTACGGACTTATACTTCCAAAGTACTTCATACATATCACAAAATAAAAAGGCCGGTTAAACCGACCTTTTACTCGTTCTTTCTCTTCGCCCATCAGGCGGTAAAACAATCAGCGACTACGGAAGACAATGCGGCCTTTGCTCAGGTCGTACGGGGTCAGTTCAACAGTCACTTTGTCGCCCGTCAGGATGCGGATGTAGTTTTTGCGCATTTTACCGGAGATGTGTGCAGTAACCACGTGACCGTTTTCTAACTCTACGCGGAACATGGTATTAGGCAACGTTTCAAGAACGGTACCTTGCATTTCAATATTGTCTTCTTTGGCCATCTAATCCTCTGGGGTATCACTACCGTAATTTGAACCGGCAAGATAATGCCGAAGTTCTGTAAATAAGTAAAGATTTGCGCGCTAAATCGCAACAAACAGGTTCGGCACATTACTCCGAAAACACACGGCTAAGCCGCACCAAAAGCGCAACGTATAAGGGAGCGGTGAGATAAACGATGGGCGTTACCTGACGCGAAAAATTCCTTATCGGCAGCGGGGTAATGAGCGTAACCAACTCTGCGACCGCAATTATAACACTCTGGGGAGAAATGTGCCGAAAACATTCATTCTTGTGGTGAAAACAAGCATCGTGGTACCCAGAAATTATTCGGCAATCGTCCGAGGCGCATTTGATTGAGATAATTAAGGTAATCCCGGCGGGGAATTTCGCAGGCACCAAGCGATGCTGTGTGATCGTTAAGGACCTGGCAGTCGATAAGCTTACCGCCATGACCGATAAATTCCTCACAGAATACCAGAAGCGCCGTTTTAGACGCATTTTCCATCCGGCTGAACATGGACTCGCCACAAAATAGCGTTCCCTGGGCCACGCCGTACATACCGCCGACAAGCTCATCTTCACGCCAGACTTCAATGGAGTGGGCATGGCCGAGTTCGTGAAGGCGATGGTAGGCTTCGACCACGCCACGCGTGATCCAGGTTCCTTCTTCGCGATCGCTGGCACAGCCTTCAATGACCTGACCAAAAGCGTAATTCATCGTGACACGATAGGGCGAGCGTTTATGAAATCGCTTCATACTACGGCTGATATGCAGTGATTCTGGCCATAGCACCGCGCGGGGATCGGGCGACCACCAGAGGATGGGGTCGCCTGGAGAAAACCACGGAAAAATACCACGCTGGTAAGCCATTAACAGGCGCGCAGGGCTAAGATCGCCCCCAAGTGCCAGCAGGCCGTTAGGCTCACGTAATGCGCCTTCCGGGGAAGGGAAGGCTATTGAATGGCGAGAAAGCTGAACCAGGCGCATGACCGCAAAACTCCACGCAAGTCGGATCGTTCAATAATAGCTTACAAACCCTGCTTGAACTGGTAATAACGCCCCTGTCTGGCAAGCAGTTCTGCGTGAGTACCTTGCTCAATAATTTGCCCGTTGTCCATCACTATTATTTGTTGGAAACGAGAGAGTCCGCGAAGTCGATGGGTGACCATTAACACCGTTTTCTCACGCATCATTTCTGCAAGCAATTCAAGGATCTGGCTTTCGGTTGTGGCATCTAAGCCTTCGGTAGGTTCATCCAGCAACACCAGTGGCGCATCATGTAACAGCGCACGGGCGATAGCCAGACGGCGCAGTTCACCACCGGAGAGCTGGCGTCCGCCTTCACCTAACCAACTGTTGAGACCTGCATCCTCGAGCAGCTTTTCCAGGCCAACGCGACGCAAGATCTCCGACAGAGCCTCATCACTACTGCCAGGCGAGGCGAGTAAAAGATTATCACGCAGCGTGGCGCTAAACAGATGCACTCGCTGAGGAACAACGCTGATGGTCTGTCGTAGAGCCGCTTCATTCAGGCTGGCTATGGGGCTATCGTTAAGCAAAATCTCGCCCTGTTGCGGGTCCCATGCGCGGGTCAGCAGTTGTAACAGTGTTGATTTGCCGCATCCGGTTCGCCCGAGAATCGCTATATGTTCCCCGGCGTTTACCTGAAGAGAAATCCCTTTAAGTGCCTGTTGGGATTGCTCCGGATAAGTGAACTGAACATCCCGTAATGTCAGCGAAACGCGATCGGCAACACGAGTTTGGGTATCAGGAAAGGTGACCTCCGGTTTTTGATCCGTTAAGTCAGAGATACGTACGGCAGAGGCAATGACTTGCCCCAGATGCTGAAATGCACCCGTTACTGGTGCCAGTGCTTCAAACGCGGCTAACGCGCAGAAGACAAACAGGGCAATTAACGCGCCGGGTTGAGCATTGCCGCCAACGCCGCCAGACGCCATCCACAGCATCAGGATCACCGCTAACGCGCCAATGAGCAGCATTATCGCTTGCGACAATGCGGTCAGTTCAGATTGACGGCGTTGCGCTTCCAGCCATTGAATTTCTGTATTCTCTAGTTGCGTGCGATAACGATCGCTGGCACCAAAAATGGTCAGCTCAGCTTGCCCTTGCAGCCAGGCCGTCAGTTGTTGGCGATACTGTCCGCGAAGATGAGTCAGATTTTGCCCGGTGCTTTTTCCCGCACGATAAAACAGCGGTGGCATCAGGAAAAGCGTCAGTAACATAATGCCGCCCAGCGTAAAGGCGAGGGTGAAATCAAGGAAACTTAACCCGATTGTCACCACCATAATCACCACAAAAGCGCCCACCAGCGGCGAGATAACGCGCAGGTAAAGATGATCGAGCGTATCAACATCCGCCACCACGCGATTGAGCAATTCGCCCTGACGATAGCGCGCCAGTCCGGCAGGGGAGAGGGGCAGCAATTTGCTGAAGGTGTAAATGCGCAGATGCTGCAACACGCGGAAAGTCGCGTCGTGACTTACCAGACGTTCAAAATAGCGCCCGGCAGTACGGGTGATTGCTGCGCCACGCACGCCCGCAGCGGGTAGCATATAGTTGAAGCTGTACAGTCCGGCAACCCCCGCAACCGCTGAGGCCGAGAGGAACCAGCCGGAAAGTGTCAACAGACCGATACTGGCGAGCAGCGTGACAATTGCCAGCACGATACCAAGACTTAACATCCATTTATGACGTTTATACAGTGCCAGATAGGGTAGCAAAGCGTGCATTTAAATCTCCTCCTGACGATGGGCCAGTAATGTGGCGAATGGGCCACCAGCCACACTTAATTCCGCGTAACGTCCTTGCTCAATAATCCGGCCATCCTGCATAACCCAAATGACATCCCAGTCAGCAAGATCTTCTAACTGGTGGGTGACCATTAACGTTGTCTGGCGCAGAGAGGCGGCATTCAGCGCCTCCATTACGCGCTGTTCACTGTGAGCATCAAGGCTGGCAGCGGGTTCATCCAACAGTAATAGCGAACAGGGATTTAGTAACGCACGGGCCACCGCCACGCGCTGCGCCTGCCCCACGGAAAGGCGGGCAGCCTGGTCGCCAACAGGCGTATCAACGCCTTGTGGGAGGAGCGGTAGAAACTCGCTGACCCAGGCGTTATCCAGCGCTGCTTGTAATTCTTGTTCGCTGGCATCAGGTCGCGCCAGTAGTACGTTATCCCGCAATGTTGCTGCCGGTAATTGTGGGTTTTGCCCAACCCAGGAGAGATGTTTACGCCATGATTCTGGTGATAAATCGCGTAATTCTATCCCGTTGATTCGTAGCGATCCCTGATATGAGAGAAAACCAGAAAGCGCGTTCAGCAGTGAGCTTTTACCTGAACCGCTGCGACCAACCAACACTGCACGTTGGCCTGCTGGCAAAGTAAAGTTCAGCGGTCCGGCCAGCGTTTTACCTTCCGGCGACGTGATAAACAGATCCTCGGCCTCAATGGTCACCGGATCGGTCGATGCTAATTCCGCCTCACCACGTTGCGGATGGGCGAGCGGGGTTTCCATAAACGTTTTCAGACTGTCAGCTGCGCCAACAGCCTGGGCTTTAGCATGATAAAACGTACCGAGATCGCGTAATGGCTGGAAAAACTCTGGCGCAAGGATCAGGGCCAGAAAACCCGCAGCCAGCGTCACACCGGTATCGTAGTGACCAAAATCCAGCTCGCCGAGATAGGAAAAACCAAAGTAGACCGCCACCAGAGCAATTGACAGCGAGGTAAAAAATTCGAGAATGCCGGAGGATAAAAACGCCAGCCGTAGCACTTCCATTGTCCGTTGGCGGAAATCTTCCGAAGCAGAACGAATACTTTCAATTTCAGCTTCACCACGACCAAAAATACGCAATGTTTCCATGCCGCGCAGGCGATCGAGGAAATGCCCACTTAAGCGAGCAAGAGCGAGAAAGTTACGTCGGTTAGCATCGGCAGCCCCCATTCCAACCAGCGCCATAAACAACGGAATTAACGGTGCAGTGCCCAGCAGAATGAGCGCCGCAGCCCAGTTAGAGGGGAAGATCGCCACCACAATCAGCAACGGCACCGACACTGCCAGCGCCATTTGCGGCAGATAGCGTGCATAGTAATCATGCATATCGTCAATTTGCTCGAGTACCAGCGTCGCCCAGCTCCCCGCAGGTTTACCCTGAATCCACGCTGGCCCTGCTTGTTGCAGACGGTCGAGAACCTGACGGCGGATGGCAAAGCGGATATGCTGCCCGGCGTGATAACCCACCCGTTCGCGTAACCAGACCACCCATGCGCGCAGTACAAAGGTCAGAACCAGTAACGTAAAGGGAAGCAGCAGGGCTTCACGGGGAATATTCTCCATAATCATATGTTGCAGAATTCGCGCCATGAACCAGGCCTGGGCAATGATCAATATGCCGCTCACAAAGCCCAGCAGACGAGAAATATTCAGCCAACGTTGGGAGATGACGCTTTGCTGTTTTAACCAGCGGGTTAACTCTTTTTGACGAGATTTATTCATTGCACGCTTAGCAGGTGAGTTATCAGAATTATTTGCAGAGCAATGTTACAACGGGGAAAAAATAAAGGCGACCCATAGTCGCATGGTGTCGCCTTCTTTACTTTTGTTACTGATTTGTAAAATTATTTTGCGTCAGCTAAACCATCGAGGTAGCGTTCCGCATCAAGTGCTGCCATGCAGCCTGTACCAGCAGATGTAATGGCCTGGCGATAAATGTGATCCATCACGTCGCCTGCGGCAAAGACGCCAGGAATGCTGGTCTGGGTGGCATTACCATGAATACCCGACTGTACTTTGATGTAGCCGTTTTCCAGTTCCAGCTGCCCTTCGAAAATCGCAGTATTCGGGCTGTGACCGATAGCAACAAACAGACCGGCAACGTCGAGTGACTCGATGTTATCGCTGTTTTGCGTATCGCGCAGACGAACGCCAGTGACACCCATTTGATCGCCGGTCACTTCTTCCAGCGTACGGTTGGTGTGCAGAATGATGTTGCCGTTCTCCACTTTATCCATCAGGCGCTTAATGAGGATTTTTTCCGCGCGGAAACCGTCACGGCGGTGAATCAGATGCACTTCCGAAGCGATGTTAGACAGATACAGCGCCTCTTCAACCGCGGTATTGCCGCCGCCGATGACCGCAACTTTCTGGTTGCGATAGAAGAAACCGTCGCAGGTTGCACAAGCAGAAACCCCACGGCCTTTAAAGGCTTCTTCAGAGGGCAGGCCGAGATAGCGTGCAGAAGCTCCGGTGGCAATAATCAGCGCGTCGCAAGTGTATTCGCCGTTATCGCCATTCAGACGGAACGGACGGTTTTGCAGATCCACCTTGTTGATATGATCAAAAATGATCTCAGTTTCAAACTTGGTGGCATGTTCGTGCATGCGCTCCATTAATAACGGACCGGTCAGATCGTTTGGATCGCCAGGCCAGTTTTCCACTTCCGTGGTGGTGGTCAGTTGGCCGCCTTTTTCCATGCCGGTAATCAGCACAGGTTGCAGGTTGGCGCGCGCCGCGTAGACAGCAGCGGTGTATCCCGCCGGGCCTGAACCCAGGATAAGCAGTTTACTGTGTTTGGTCGTGCCCATGAGATCCCCATAGTTGTTGGCAGACAATGGGCAGGATTGTAGGGAATTTACAGACGTAAAAAAAGAGTATGACGATTTTGTTAACAATTTGTGCAATCGGCAGCATCGATAAGCAGGTCAAATTCTCCCGTCATTATCACCTCTGCTACTTAAATTTCCCGCTTTATAAGCCGATTAAATGATGAATAAACGCCCCTGTTAATGAATATCTGGCATGTTGTACTAAAAATCGATGTTTTGCTTTGACAATCCCCTGGTGTTTTGCGAAAACATTCGAGGAAGAAAAAAAACAGTATTCTTATATGCGCATAACCATGCATGTAAATACCATGTTTACCGTGCTAGTGAAATCTACGTATGGCGTGGACAGACGCCATTCGTGATGTCGATAGCTGCCACAAGGCAACGGTCTTCTCACCGTAGACCCAGGCATTGCGCGCCGTGAATCTTCATGATTTCGGTCTATCGTGACGGGTAGCGACTCTGAACAGTGATGTTTCAGGGTCAGACAGGAGTAGGGAAGGAATACAGAGAGACAATAATAATGGTAGATAGCAAGAAGCGCCCTGGCAAAGATCTCGACCGTATCGATCGTAACATTCTTAATGAGTTGCAAAAGGATGGGCGTATTTCTAACGTCGAGCTTTCTAAACGTGTGGGACTTTCCCCAACGCCGTGCCTTGAGCGTGTGCGTCGGCTGGAAAGACAAGGGTTTATTCAGGGCTATACGGCGCTGCTTAACCCCCATTATCTGGATGCATCACTTCTGGTATTCGTTGAGATTACTCTGAATCGTGGCGCACCGGATGTGTTTGAACAATTCAATACCGCTGTACAAAAACTTGAAGAAATTCAGGAGTGTCATTTAGTATCCGGTGATTTCGACTACCTGTTGAAAACACGCGTGCCGGATATGTCAGCCTACCGTAAGTTGCTGGGGGAAACCCTGCTGCGTCTGCCTGGCGTCAATGACACACGGACATACGTTGTTATGGAAGAAGTCAAGCAGAGTAATCGTCTGGTTATTAAGACGCGCTAACACGGAACAGGTGCAAAATCGGCGTATTTTGATTACACTCCTGTTAATCCATACAGCAACAGTACTGGGGTAACCTGGTACTGTTGTCCGTTTTAGCATCGGGCAGGAAAAGCCTGTAACCTGGAGAGCCTTTCTTGAGCCAGGAATACACTGAAGACAAAGAAGTCACATTGACAAAGTTAAGTAGCGGCCGCCGCCTTCTGGAGGCGTTGCTGATCCTTATTGTCCTGTTTGCCGTCTGGTTGATGGCTGCCTTACTAAGCTTTAACCCTTCGGACCCCAGCTGGTCGCAAACGGCCTGGCATGAACCTATCCATAATTTAGGTGGGATGCCCGGTGCGTGGTTGGCAGATACGCTGTTCTTTATTTTTGGCGTGATGGCTTACACCATTCCCGTCATTATTGTCGGCGGTTGTTGGTTTGCCTGGCGTCATCAGTCCAGCGACGAATACATTGATTATTTTGCCGTTTCGCTACGCATCATTGGCGTTTTGGCGCTCATCCTTACCTCCTGTGGTCTGGCGGCAATCAACGCTGACGATATCTGGTATTTTGCCTCCGGTGGCGTCATTGGCAGCTTACTAAGCACTACGCTACAACCACTGCTACACAGTAGCGGGGGAACTATTGCGCTGCTCTGCGTTTGGGCAGCGGGCCTGACGTTGTTCACCGGTTGGTCATGGGTGACCATTGCTGAAAAACTCGGCGGCTGGATTTTAAACATTCTCACCTTCGCCAGTAATCGTACCCGTCGCGATGATACCTGGGTCGATGAAGATGAGTATGAAGACGACGAAGAGTATGAAGATGAAAATCACGGCAAACAGCATGAATCACGCCGTGCCCGTATTCTTCGCGGCGCGCTAGCGCGTCGTAAACGGTTGGCGGAAAAATTCATTAATCCGATGGGGCGGCAAACAGACGCTGCGTTGTTCTCCGGTAAGCGGATGGATGATGACGAAGAGATTACCTACACTGCACGCGGTGTGGCTGCCGACCCGGACGACGTCCTATTTTCGGGCAATCGTGCAACGCAGCCAGAATATGACGAATACGATCCATTATTAAACGGTGCGCCAATTACCGAACCTGTCGCTGTGGCAGCTGCTGCTACCACGGCGACACAAAGCTGGGCTGCGCCGGTTGAACCTGTGACTCAGACGCCGCCTGTTGCCTCTGTTGATGTTCCACCTTCGCAACCTACAGTAGCCTGGCAGCCTGTACCGGGTCCACAAACGGGAGAGCCGGTTATTGCTCCTGCACCGGAAGGTTACCCACAGCAGTCACAATATGCGCAGCCTGCAGTGCAATATAATGAGCCGCTGCAACAACCAGTACAGCCGCAGCAGCCGTATTATGCACCTGCAGCTGAACAACCTGCGCAACAGCCGTATTATGCCCCTGCGCCAGAACAACCGGTGGCAGGTAACGCCTGGCAAGCCGAAGAGCAGCAATCCACTTTTGCTCCACAGTCTACATACCAGACTGAGCAAACTTATCAGCAGCCAGCCGCTCAGGAGCCGTTGTACCAACAGCCGCAACCCGTTGAACAGCAGCCTGTTGTGGAGCCTGAACCCGTTGTAGAAGAGACAAAACCCGCGCGTCCGCCGCTTTACTACTTTGAAGAAGTTGAAGAGAAGCGAGCCCGTGAACGTGAACAACTTGCGGCCTGGTATCAACCGATTCCAGAACCGGTTAAAGAACCAGAACCGATCAAATCTTCGCTGAAAGCACCTTCTGTTGCAGCAGTACCTCCAGTAGAAGCCGCTGCCGCTGTTTCCCCGCTGGCATCTGGCGTGAAAAAAGCGACACTGGCGACGGGGGCTGCCGCAACCGTTGCCGCGCCAGTCTTCAGTCTGGCAAATAGCGGTGGACCGCGTCCGCAAGTCAAAGAGGGGATTGGCCCGCAGTTGCCACGACCGAAACGTATCCGCGTGCCAACTCGTCGTGAACTGGCGTCTTACGGTATTAAGCTGCCCTCACAGCGTGCGGCGGAAGAGAAAGCCCGTGAAGCCCAGCGCAATCAGTATGATTCTGGCGATCAGTATAACGATGATGAAATCGATGCGATGCAGCAGGATGAACTGGCACGTCAGTTCGCCCAGACACAGCAGCAACGCTATGGCGAACAGTATCAACATGATGTGCCCGTAAACGCAGAAGATGCAGATGCTGCGGCAGAGGCTGAACTGGCTCGTCAGTTTGCGCAAACTCAACAACAACGTTATTCCGGCGAACAACCGGCTGGGGCGAATCCGTTCTCGCTGGATGATTTTGAATTTTCGCCAATGAAAGCGTTGCTGGATGATGGTCCACACGAACCGTTGTTTACGCCAATTGTTGAACCTGTACAGCAGCCGCAACAGCCGGTTGCGCCGCAGCCGCAGTATCAGCAGCCACAACAGCAGGTTGCGCCGCAGCCACAATATCAGCAGCCGCAACAACCGGTTGCGCCACAGCAGCAATATCAGCAGCCGCAACAACCGGTTGCGCCGCAGCAGCAGTATCAGCAGCCACAACAGCCAGTTGCGCCACAACCGCAGGATACCCTGCTTCATCCGCTGTTGATGCGTAATGGCGACAGCCGTCCGTTGCATAAACCGACGACGCCGCTGCCTTCTCTGGATTTGCTGACACCGCCGCCGAGCGAAGTGGAGCCGGTAGATACCTTTGCGCTTGAACAAATGGCTCGTCTGGTGGAAGCGCGTCTGGCTGATTTCCGTATTAAAGCCGATGTCGTCAATTACTCTCCGGGGCCGGTTATCACTCGCTTTGAATTGAACCTGGCACCGGGCGTAAAAGCGGCGCGCATTTCTAACTTGTCACGGGACCTTGCCCGTTCACTTTCGACGGTGGCGGTGCGTGTCGTTGAAGTTATTCCTGGCAAACCCTATGTAGGTCTGGAGTTACCGAATAAAAAACGACAAACCGTTTATCTGCGCGAAGTTTTGGATAACGCCAAATTCCGCGATAATCCGTCGCCATTAACCGTGGTGCTGGGTAAAGATATCGCCGGTGAGCCGGTGGTTGCCGATCTGGCGAAAATGCCGCACTTGTTGGTTGCGGGGACTACCGGTTCCGGTAAATCTGTCGGTGTGAACGCGATGATCCTGAGCATGCTTTATAAAGCACAGCCAGAAGATGTGCGTTTCATCATGATCGACCCGAAAATGCTGGAGCTTTCGGTTTATGAAGGCATTCCGCATCTGTTAACGGAAGTCGTTACTGATATGAAAGATGCCGCCAACGCGCTGCGCTGGTGTGTTAACGAGATGGAGCGTCGTTATAAACTGATGTCTGCGCTGGGTGTGCGTAATCTGGCGGGTTATAACGAAAAAATTGCTGAAGCCGATCGCATGATGCGTCCGATTCCAGACCCGTACTGGAAGCCGGGTGACAGTATGGATGCCCAGCATCCGGTGCTGAAAAAAGAACCATACATTGTGGTGTTGGTTGACGAATTTGCCGACCTGATGATGACGGTAGGTAAAAAAGTGGAAGAGCTGATAGCACGTCTGGCGCAAAAAGCCCGTGCCGCGGGTATCCACCTCGTACTGGCAACTCAGCGTCCATCGGTTGATGTTATTACTGGTCTGATTAAAGCGAATATTCCGACCCGTATCGCCTTTACCGTATCCAGTAAGATTGACTCACGTACCATTCTTGATCAGGCTGGCGCGGAATCACTGCTGGGTATGGGGGATATGCTCTACTCTGGGCCGAACTCCACGTTGCCGGTACGTGTCCATGGTGCTTTTGTTCGCGATCAGGAAGTTCATGCCGTGGTGCAGGACTGGAAAGCGCGTGGTCGCCCACAGTATGTTGATGGCATCACCTCCGACAGCGAAAGCGAAGGTGGTGCGGGTGGTTTCGATGGCGCTGAAGAACTGGATCCGTTGTTCGATCAGGCGGTGCAGTTTGTCACTGAAAAACGCAAAGCGTCAATTTCTGGCGTACAGCGTCAGTTCCGCATTGGTTATAACCGTGCAGCGCGTATTATCGAACAGATGGAAGCGCAGGGGATTGTCAGCGAACAGGGGCACAACGGTAATCGTGAAGTGCTGGCCCCACCGCCGTTTGACTAACTAATGCATCGTATGCCGGATAAGGCGCGGTAGCGTCGCATCCGGCACTCTATCAACTGAAAATTCAGTATTTTCTTCTTTCCTCAAGCTGATTATTAGCCTGGAATAGAGAGTAGAGGGAACTCCCGATCGGGAGTGACGTAATTTGAGGAATAATGATGAAAAAAATTGCCATCACCTGTGCATTACTCTCAAGCTTAGTAGCAAGCAGCGTTTGGGCTGATGCCGCAAGCGATCTGAAAAGCCGCCTGGATAAAGTCAGCAGCTTCCACGCCAGCTTCACACAAAAAGTGACTGACGGTAGCGGCGCGGCGGTGCAGGAAGGTCAGGGCGATCTGTGGGTGAAACGTCCAAACTTATTCAACTGGCATATGACACAACCTGATGAAAGCATTCTGGTTTCTGACGGTAAAACACTGTGGTTCTATAACCCGTTCGTTGAGCAAGCTACGGCAACTTGGCTGAAAGATGCCACCGGTAATACGCCGTTTATGCTGATTGCCCGCAACCAGTCCAGCGACTGGCAGCAGTACAATATCAAACAGAATGGCGATGACTTTGTCCTGACGCCGAAAGCCAGCAATGGCAATCTGAAGCAGTTCACCATTAACGTGGGACGTGATGGCACAATCCATCAGTTTAGCGCGGTGGAGCAGGACGATCAGCGCAGCAGTTATCAACTGAAATCCCAGCAAAATGGGGCTGTGGATGCAGCGAAATTTACCTTCACCCCGCCGCAAGGCGTCACGGTAGATGATCAACGTAAGTAGAGGCACCTGAGTGAGCAATCTGTCGCTCGATTTTTCGGATAATACTTTTCAACCTCTGGCCGCGCGTATGCGGCCAGAAAATTTAGCACAGTATATCGGCCAGCAACATTTGCTGGCTGCGGGGAAGCCGTTGCCGCGCGCTATCGAAGCCGGGCATTTACATTCTATGATCCTCTGGGGGCCGCCGGGTACCGGCAAAACAACTCTCGCTGAAGTGATTGCCCGCTATGCGAACGCTGATGTGGAACGTATTTCTGCCGTCACCTCTGGCGTGAAAGAGATTCGCGAGGCGATCGAGCGCGCCCGGCAAAACCGCAATGCAGGTCGCCGCACTATTCTTTTTGTTGACGAAGTTCACCGTTTCAACAAAAGCCAGCAGGATGCATTTCTGCCACATATTGAAGACGGCACCATCACTTTTATTGGCGCAACCACTGAAAACCCGTCGTTTGAGCTTAATTCGGCACTGCTTTCCCGTGCCCGTGTCTATCTGTTGAAATCCCTGAGTACAGAGGATATTGAGCAAGTACTAACTCAGGCGATGGAAGACAAAACCCGTGGCTATGGTGGTCAGGATATTGTTCTGCCAGATGAAACACGACGCGCCATTGCTGAACTGGTGAATGGCGACGCGCGCCGGGCGTTAAATACGCTGGAAATGATGGCGGATATGGCCGAAGTCGATGATAGCGGTAAGCGGGTCCTGAAGCCTGAATTACTGACCGAAATCGCCGGTGAACGTAGCGCCCGCTTTGATAACAAAGGCGATCGCTTTTACGATCTGATTTCCGCACTGCATAAGTCGGTACGTGGTAGCGCACCCGATGCGGCGCTGTACTGGTATGCGCGAATTATTACCGCTGGTGGCGATCCGTTATATGTCGCGCGTCGCTGTCTGGCGATTGCGTCTGAAGACGTCGGTAATGCCGATCCACGGGCGATGCAGGTGGCAATTGCGGCCTGGGATTGCTTTACTCGCGTTGGCCCGGCGGAAGGTGAACGCGCCATTGCTCAGGCGATTGTTTACCTGGCCTGCGCGCCAAAAAGCAACGCTGTCTACACTGCGTTTAAAGCCGCGCTGGCCGATGCTCGCGAACGCCCGGATTATGACGTGCCGGTTCATTTGCGTAATGCGCCGACGAAATTAATGAAGGAAATGGGCTACGGGCAGGAATATCGTTACGCTCATGATGAAGCAAACGCTTATGCTGCCGGTGAGGTTTACTTCCCGCCGGAAATAGCACAAACACGCTATTATTTCCCGACAAACAGGGGCCTTGAAGGCAAGATTGGCGAAAAGCTCGCCTGGCTGGCTGAACAGGATCAAAATAGCCCCATAAAACGCTACCGTTAATGTTATCGTTGCGGTAATGTTGTTACTGTATCCCTGTGGTCGCAGGCTGTGGCCACATCTCCCATTTAATTCGATAAGCACAGGATAAGCATGCTCGATCCCAATCTGCTGCGTAATGAGCCAGACGCAGTCGCTGAAAAACTGGCACGCCGGGGCTTTAAGCTGGATGTAGATAAGCTGGGCGCTCTTGAAGAGCGTCGTAAAGTATTGCAGGTCAAAACGGAAAACCTGCAAGCGGAGCGTAACTCCCGATCGAAATCCATTGGCCAGGCGAAAGCGCGCGGGGAAGATATCGAGCCTTTACGTCTGGAAGTGAACAAACTGGGCGAAGAGCTGGATGCAGCAAAAGCCGAGCTGGATGCTTTACAGGCTGAAATTCGCGATATCGCGCTGACCATCCCTAACCTGCCTGCAGATGAAGTGCCGGTAGGTAAAGACGAAAATGACAACGTTGAAGTCAGCCGCTGGGGTACCCCGCGTGAGTTTGACTTTGAAGTTCGTGACCACGTGACGCTGGGTGAAATGCACTCTGGCCTCGACTTTGCAGCTGCAGTTAAGCTGACTGGTTCCCGCTTTGTGGTAATGAAAGGGCAGATTGCTCGCATGCACCGCGCACTGTCGCAGTTTATGCTGGATCTGCATACCGAACAGCATGGCTACAGTGAGAACTATGTTCCGTACCTGGTTAACCAGGACACGCTGTACGGTACGGGTCAGCTGCCGAAATTTGCTGGCGATCTGTTCCATACTCGTCCGCTGGAAGAAGAAGCAGACACCAGTAACTATGCGCTGATCCCAACGGCAGAAGTTCCGCTGACTAACCTGGTGCGCGGTGAAATCATCGATGAAGATGATCTGCCAATTAAGATGACCGCCCACACCCCATGCTTCCGTTCTGAAGCCGGTTCATATGGTCGTGACACCCGTGGTCTGATCCGTATGCACCAGTTCGACAAAGTTGAAATGGTGCAGATCGTGCGCCCAGAAGACTCAATGGCGGCGCTGGAAGAGATGACTGGTCATGCAGAAAAAGTCCTGCAGTTGCTGGGCCTGCCGTACCGTAAAATCATCCTTTGCACTGGCGACATGGGCTTTGGCGCTTGCAAAACTTACGACCTGGAAGTATGGATCCCGGCACAGAACACCTACCGTGAGATCTCTTCCTGCTCCAACGTTTGGGATTTCCAGGCACGTCGTATGCAGGCACGTTGCCGCAGCAAGTCGGACAAGAAAACCCGTCTGGTTCATACCCTGAACGGTTCTGGTCTGGCTGTTGGTCGTACGCTGGTTGCAGTAATGGAAAACTATCAGCAGGCTGATGGTCGTATTGAAGTACCAGAAGTTCTGCGTCCGTATATGAACGGACTGGAATATATTGGCTAATACCCAATTTTTCTGAATCTAAAAAGCGCCTGCGGGCGCTTTTTTTGTCTCCCTTTGATACCGAACAATAATTACTCCTCACTTACACGTAATACTACTTTCGAGTGAAAATCTACCTATCTCTTTGATTTTCAAATTATTCGATGTATACAAGCCTATATAGCGAGCTGCTATAGAAATAATTACACAATACGGTTTGTTACTGGAATCAATCGTGAGCAAGCTTGAGTGAGCCATTATGAAAACGAAAATCCCTGATGCGGTATTGGCTGCTGAGGTGAGTCGCCGTGGTTTGGTAAAAACGACAGCGATCGGCGGCCTGGCAATGGCCAGCAGCGCATTAACATTACCTTTTAGTCGGATTGCGCACGCTGTCGATAGCGCCATTCCAACAAAATCAGACGAAAAGGTTATCTGGAGCGCCTGTACAGTTAACTGTGGTAGTCGCTGCCCGCTACGTATGCACGTCGTGGACGGTGAAATCAAATATGTCGAAACGGACAATACCGGCGATGACAATTACGACGGCCTGCACCAGGTTCGCGCCTGCCTGCGTGGGCGTTCCATGCGTCGCCGTGTCTACAATCCGGACCGCCTGAAATATCCGATGAAACGAGTCGGGGCGCGCGGTGAAGGCAAATTCGAGCGCATTAGCTGGGAAGAAGCCTACGACATCATCGCGACCAATATGCAGCGCCTGATCAAAGAGTACGGCAACGAGTCTATCTATCTGAACTATGGCACCGGTACGCTGGGCGGCACCATGACCCGCTCCTGGCCGCCGGGAAATACCCTGGTCGCGCGGCTGATGAACTGCTGCGGCGGCTATCTGAACCATTACGGCGACTACTCCTCCGCGCAAATTGCGGAAGGTTTGAACTATACCTACGGCGGCTGGGCAGATGGCAACAGCCCGTCGGATATCGAAAACAGTAAGCTGGTAGTGCTGTTTGGTAATAACCCTGGCGAAACGCGAATGAGTGGCGGTGGGGTGACTTACTATCTTGAACAGGCACGCCAGAAATCTAATGCCCGCATGATCATCATCGATCCGCGCTATACCGACACCGGTGCCGGGCGCGAAGATGAGTGGATCCCTATTCGTCCGGGAACAGATGCCGCACTGGTTAACGGTCTGGCGTACGTCATGATCACTGAAAACCTGGTGGATCAGGCATTCCTCGATAAATATTGCGTTGGCTACGATGAGAAAACCCTGCCAGCCAGTGCGCCGAAAAATGGCCACTATAAAGCTTATATTCTGGGTGAAGGGCCAGATGGCGTGGCTAAAACGCCGGAATGGGCCTCGCAAATCACTGGTGTTCCGGCAGACAAAATCATCAAATTGGCTCGTGAAATCGGTAGTACCAAACCGGCGTTTATCAGCCAGGGATGGGGCCCGCAGCGTCACGCTAACGGTGAAATCGCAACCCGTGCTATCTCGATGCTGGCGATTCTGACCGGTAACGTTGGTATTAACGGAGGCAACAGCGGCGCGCGTGAAGGTTCATACAGCTTACCGTTTGTCCGTATGCCGACCTTGGAAAACCCGATCCAGACCAGCATTTCGATGTTTATGTGGACCGATGCCATTGAACGTGGCCCGGAAATGACGGCGCTGCGTGATGGTGTACGCGGGAAAGATAAGCTGGATGTGCCGATCAAAATGATCTGGAACTATGCCGGTAACTGCCTGATTAACCAGCATTCTGAAATCAACCGTACCCATGAAATCCTTCAGGATGATAAGAAGTGCGAGCTGATTGTGGTTATCGACTGCCACATGACCTCATCGGCGAAATATGCTGACATCCTGCTGCCTGACTGCACCGCTTCCGAACAGATGGACTTTGCACTGGATGCATCCTGCGGGAATATGTCTTACGTGATTTTCAACGATCAGGTGATTAAACCGCGCTTTGAATGTAAGACCATCTATGAAATGACCAGCGAACTGGCAAAACGTCTTGGCGTTGAGCAACAGTTTACTGAAGGCCGTACCCAGGAAGAGTGGATGCGGCATCTGTATGCCCAGTCGCGGGAAGCGATTCCTGAACTGCCAACGTTTGAAGAGTTCCGCAAGCAGGGGATCTTTAAAAAGCGCGACCCACAAGGGCACCACGTTGCTTATAAAGCTTTCCGTGAAGATCCTCAGGCAAATCCACTGACCACGCCATCGGGTAAAATTGAGATTTATTCGCAGGCGCTGGCTGACATTGCCGCTACCTGGGAATTGCCTGAAGGCGATGTGATCGATCCACTGCCGATCTACACGCCGGGCTTTGAAAGTTATCAGGATCCGCTGAACAAACAGTATCCGCTGCAGCTTACAGGTTTCCACTATAAATCTCGCGTTCACTCAACTTACGGCAACGTTGATGTGCTGAAAGCGGCTTGCCGTCAGGAAATGTGGATCAACCCGCTTGATGCCCAAAAACGCGGTATCCACAACGGCGATAAAGTCAGGATCTTTAACGATCGTGGTGAGGTTCATATTGAGGCGAAAGTGACGCCACGAATGATGCCGGGTGTGGTCGCACTGGGTGAAGGTGCCTGGTATGACTCGGATGCAAAACGTGTCGATAAGGGTGGTTGTATTAACGTACTGACCACTCAACGTCCGTCTCCTCTCGCTAAGGGGAATCCGTCACATACAAACCTTGTTCAGGTTGAAAAGGTGTAAGGAGTAACCGATGACAACCCAGTATGGATTTTTTATTGATTCCAGCCGTTGCACCGGTTGCAAAACCTGCGAGCTGGCCTGTAAAGACTACAAAGATTTGACGCCAGAAGTCAGCTTCCGCCGCATTTATGAATATGCTGGCGGCGACTGGCAGGAAGATAACGGTGTCTGGCACCAGAACGTGTTTGCCTACTATCTGTCGATTTCATGTAACCACTGCGAAGATCCGGCTTGTACTAAAGTCTGCCCGAGCGGTGCGATGCATAAACGTGAAGATGGTTTTGTTGTGGTCGATGAAGATGTGTGCATTGGCTGCCGCTACTGCCATATGGCTTGCCCGTATGGCGCACCGCAATATAACGAAACGAAAGGCCATATGACCAAATGCGATGGTTGTTATGACCGTGTTGCGGAGGGTAAAAAGCCGATCTGTGTTGAATCTTGTCCGCTGCGGGCGCTGGATTTCGGCCCTATCGACGAGCTGCGTAAAAAACATGGCGATCTGGCGGCCGTTGCGCCGTTGCCGCGAGCTCACTTTACCAAACCGAATATTGTGATCAAACCCAATGCCAATAGCCGCCCGACCGGGGATACCACTGGCTATCTGGCAAACCCGAAGGAGGTGTGAGATGGGAAGTGGATGGCATGAATGGCCGCTGATGATCTTCACGGTCTTCGGGCAATGTGTAGCAGGTGGTTTTATCGTTCTGGCTTTGGCGCTGCTCAAAGGCGACCTGCGAGCAGAAGCCCAGCAGCGTGTTATCGCCTGCATGTTTGGTTTATGGGTGCTGATGGGCATTGGCTTTATCGCCTCTATGCTCCATCTTGGTTCACCAATGCGCGCTTTTAACTCGCTCAACCGGGTAGGGGCTTCAGCACTCAGTAACGAAATCGCCAGCGGTTCGATCTTTTTTGCCGTAGGCGGCATCGGCTGGTTGCTGGCAATGCTGAAAAAGCTGTCACCGGCATTGCGTACGCTGTGGCTGATAGTGACGATGGTTCTTGGCGTCATCTTTGTCTGGATGATGGTGCGTGTGTATAACAGCATTGATACCGTTCCGACCTGGTACAGCATCTGGACGCCGATGGGCTTCTTCCTGACGATGTTTATGGGCGGCCCGTTACTGGGTTACCTGTTGTTGAGTCTGGCTGGCGTCGATGGCTGGGCGATGCGTCTGCTGCCAGCAATTTCTGTACTGGCACTGGTAGTGAGTGGCGTGGTGTCAGTGATGCAGGGCGCAGAGCTGGCGACTATTCATAGTTCTGTGCAGCAGGCCGCAGCGCTGGTGCCGGACTATGGTGCGCTGATGTCCTGGCGGATCGTGCTTTTGGCCGTTGCCCTGTGCTTGTGGATTGCACCACAGCTAAAAGGTTATCAGCCTGCGGTTCCACTACTTTCTGTATCATTCATTCTGCTTCTGGCAGGGGAATTAATCGGTCGCGGCGTATTCTATGGTTTGCATATGACCGTGGGGATGGCCGTCGCAAGCTAATCATAACAACCGGGGTTTCGGCCCCGGTTCTCTTTTATTTCTGCTTCGTTAACGTGTCATAACTGGTCATCAAATTACGATAATCAGGAATGTGGTTAGAGAACAACGTCGCCAGTCCTTCAATATCATTACGCCAGTCGCGATGCAGCTCGCACGCCACGCCGAACCATGTCATCAATTGCGCACCAGCTTGCGACAAGCGATCCCATGCCGAATGCCGGGTAATTTCATTAAAGGTCCCTGACGCGTCAGTCACGACAAAGACGTCAAACCCTTCTTCAATGGCTGAAAGCGCCGGGAATGCCACGCAAACTTCGGTTACCACACCGGCAATAATTAACTGTTTTTTACCTGTCGCTTTGACAGCTTTTACAAAATCTTCGTTATCCCAGGCGTTAATATTTCCCGGGCGAGCAATGTAAGGTGTATCGGGGAATTGTGCTTTCAGTTCTGGAACTAATGGGCCGTTAGGACCGGTTTCAAAACTGGTGGTAAGAATAGTTGGTAAGTTGAAATACTTAGCCAGGTCACCCAGCGCCAGCACGTTATTTTTAAACTTATCGGGTTCGATATCCCGTACAAGGGAAAGTAAACCAGCCTGGTGATCAACAAGCAAAACGGCAGCATCATTTTTATCAAGACGAACATACGGTTTGGTCATCCTCTTCTCCTTTCGAGAGTCAGTGGTACGTCTGAAATCGATCAGACGCGATGCATTGCTCTGAAAGCATAGACGGGAAATATGAGTTTGCTGTGACCATGAAATTTTTCGACTGAACGAAGCGTATGAAATTTGTGTTAGTTCAATAAAAACAATCAGATGAGACTAATCATCTCTTCAGCATTAGCGTTATGAATGAGTAATATAAATCGATAATACCGCCGCTGGGATATCGCGTATTTTCACCCATTGACAATGTTTTTGGCGGTGGCATGATGCGCATGAAATTTGAACTTCCTCACGGTTTTAATTCATGTCCACGTATACCCGGCCTGTCATGCTTTTGCTGTCTGGCCTGCTTTTGTTGACTCTGGCGATTGCGGTGTTAAATACACTCGTGCCGCTTTGGCTCGCCCAGGAACACATGTCCACATGGCAGGTAGGCGTTGTCAGCTCATCCTATTTTACCGGCAACCTTGTCGGTACATTGCTGACAGGGTATGTCATTAAGCGCATTGGCTTTAACCGCAGCTATTATCTGGCCTCCTTCATTTTTGCCGCTGGCTGTGCCGGCCTTGGCCTGATGATTGGATTCTGGAGCTGGTTGGCTTGGCGTTTTGTCGCGGGCGTCGGCTGTGCCATGATTTGGGTGGTTGTTGAGAGCGCGCTGATGTGCAGTGGGACGTCACGTAACCGTGGGCGTTTGCTTGCTGCGTATATGATGGTTTATTACGTGGGAACGTTTTTAGGCCAGTTACTGGTCAGCAAAGTTTCAACCGAGCTGATGTCCGTATTGCCGTGGGTTACAGGTTTGACGTTGGCAGGGATCTTACCGCTGTTGTTTACGCGTGTGCTGAATCAGCAGGCTGAAAACCATGATTCGACGTCAATTACGTCAATGCTAAAACTCCGTCAGGCGCGGCTTGGCGTGAATGGCTGCATTATCTCAGGAATCGTTCTGGGATCTCTATATGGCCTGATGCCGCTGTACCTCAATCACAAAGGGGTGAGCAATGCCAGCATTGGTTTCTGGATGGCGGTACTGGTCAGTGCGGGTATCCTTGGACAATGGCCGATTGGACGTCTGGCGGATAAGTTTGGTCGACTGCTGGTGTTGCGTGTTCAGGTCTTTGTCGTCATTCTCGGCAGTATCGCGATGCTTAGCCAGGCGGCGATGGCCCCAGCGTTATTCATCCTCGGTGCCGCTGGCTTTACGCTATATCCGGTGGCGATGGCATGGGCTTGCGAGAAAGTTGAACATCATCAACTGGTGGCGATGAACCAGGCCTTACTGTTGAGCTATACTGTGGGAAGTCTGCTTGGCCCGTCATTTACCGCTATGCTAATGCAGAATTTCTCCGATAATTTATTGTTTATCATGATCGCCAGCGTATCGTTTATCTATTTGCTGATGCTGCTGCGCAACGCCGGTCATACGCCGAAACCCGTTGCTCACGTGTAAATGAATTCAAGCAGAGTGTGAACTTACTGTTTCACACTCTGCTTTTTTGTTTCTTCTATCTGACTTGCTTTATTCCAAATTTTATTCGTTTAAAAATAAAATGTGCAGCAGGTTATAATTTTGCATTTCGCTATTTCCGCACTTCTTATTTGCCGCGCATAATCCCTCGTTTTACAGATGCCCCTTTAATTTTGGCGAAGGATTTGTCTATGGCTGGGAATGTTCAGGAAAAACAGTTGCGATGGTACAACATTGCGCTGATGTCTTTTATCACTGTCTGGGGTTTTGGCAACGTTGTTAATAACTATGCCAACCAGGGGCTGGTGGTTGTTTTTTCATGGGTGTTTATCTTTGCACTCTATTTCACACCTTATGCGCTAATTGTTGGTCAGTTAGGCTCGACCTTCAAAGATGGGAAGGGCGGGGTCAGTACCTGGATTAAACACACGATGGGACCCGGACTGGCTTATCTCGCCGCGTGGACCTACTGGGTGGTGCATATTCCCTATCTGGCACAAAAACCCCAGGCAATTCTGATTGCGCTCGGTTGGGCGATGAAAGGCGACGGTTCGCTAATCAAAGAATATTCAGTCGTAGCGTTACAGGGGTTAACGCTGGTGCTGTTTATCTTCTTTATGTGGGTTGCTTCACGCGGTATGAAATCGCTGAAAATCGTCGGTTCTGTGGCAGGGATTGCTATGTTTGTTATGTCGCTCCTGTATGTGGCGATGGCGGTAACCGCGCCTGCAATTACTGAAGTGCATATTGCGACCACAAACATTACCTGGGAAACGTTCATTCCTCATATCGACTTTACCTACATTACCACTATTTCAATGCTGGTTTTCGCGGTTGGCGGAGCAGAGAAGATTTCTCCTTACGTTAATCAAACGCGCAACCCAGGAAAAGAATTTCCAAAAGGGATGTTATGCCTGGCGGTGATGGTTGCGGTTTGTGCCATTCTGGGCTCGCTGGCGATGGGGATGATGTTTGATTCGCGTAATATCCCGGATGACTTAATGACCAACGGTCAGTATTACGCCTTTCAGAAGCTGGGCGAGTATTACAACATGGGTAATACTTTAATGGTGATTTACGCCATTGCGAATACCCTGGGACAAGTAGCTGCGCTGGTATTCTCGATTGATGCCCCGCTTAAAGTGCTATTAGGTGATGCTGACAGCAAATATATTCCAGCCAGTTTATGTCGTACCAACGCTTCTGGTACGCCCGTTAATGGCTATTTTCTGACCCTGGTGCTGGTGGCAATTCTGATTATGCTGCCGACTCTCGGCATCGGTGATATGAACAATCTCTATAAATGGCTGTTGAATCTTAACTCGGTAGTGATGCCGCTGCGTTATTTATGGGTATTTGTTGCATTTATTGCAGTCGTTCGCTTGGCGCAGAAATATAAACCAGAATATGTCTTTATTCGTAATAAGCCTCTGGCAATGACCGTCGGGATTTGGTGTTTTGCCTTTACCGCCTTTGCCTGTTTGACGGGGATCTTCCCGAAAATGGAAGCCTTCACTGCAGAGTGGACCTTCCAGTTGGCGCTGAATGTTGCAACGCCGTTTGTGCTGGTAGGATTAGGACTGATATTCCCGCTGCTGGCGCGTAAAGCGAATAGTAAATAATTATTGTGGTCGGTGACGCTGACTCTGGCAGATCTGACCCGTTTTTACATAATCGAGAAATGCGCGCAAGCCGCAGGACATATACTGGCGGTTTGGATAATAGATCTGGAAGCCTGGACGCTCTGTGCTCCAGTCTTCCAGTACACATTCTAAACGACCAGTATCAAGGTACTCCTTGATCTGTTCATAGAGCAGATACCCGATACCAGCACCCATCAAAACGGCCTCCAGTTCAGCATCAACATCATCCAGAATGATATTTCCTGCGACAGCAATTTCCAGCTCCTTTGCAAATTGCCAGTGGAAAGGTTTGCCGCTGGGATAACGAAAAACAACACATTGATGATTAAGCAGATCATGAGGATGGCGGGGTTTGCCATATCTTGCAAAGTACTCTGGCGTTGCTGCTACACATAATTTCACTGGCGGGCCGATCGCCACGCTGATCATATCTTTTTCGACGATGCCACTAAGTCGAACGCCAGCGTCAAAGCCCTGTTGGACGATATCGACAAGAGAGTCGTCAGTTGTGAGCTCGACTTTAATATCAGGATATTCACGTGTGAAACCAACCAGTAAAGGCATTAAAAATATACGTGCAGCTACCCGGGCGGCATTGATTTTGAGCGTTCCTGTCGGTGTCAGACGAAAATCATTCATCTCATCTAACATGATCTGAATTTCGTCGAAAGCTGGGCGCAATCGTTCATAGAGATTAGAACCCGCTTCCGTTAACGATACGCTTCGGGTTGTCCGATTGAATAAGCGAATTTTAAGACGTTGTTCCAGTGTTTTAATACTATGGCTAATGGCGGACGAGGATAAGCCTAACTCATCGCCCGCTGCACGAAAGCTTTGATTACGGGCCACGGCAAAGAAAGTGGCAAAGTCAGACATATTCATCCGCATTAGTGAAAATCCTTCATTAACTCATCCTGAATCATCACGTTTACAGGATTATGCCGCCTGCGTAAAGTGCGCTCCAGAACTTAACGTGGAGGTAAAATTATGCAGTCTGAACGTATTTATTTGGTATGGGCCCATCCTCGTCATGATTCATTGACCGCACATATTGCTGATGCGATCCATCAGCGGGCAATGGAGCGGAAAATACAGGTGACGGAACTCGATTTATATCGGCGTAATTTCAACCCAGTGATGACGCCGGAAGATGAACCAGACTGGAAGAATATGGATAAACGTTATTCTCCAGAGGTTCATCAGCTTTATTCAGAGCTGCTTGAACATGACACGTTAGTGGTGGTTTTTCCTCTCTGGTGGTACAGCTTCCCGGCAATGCTAAAAGGATATATTGACAGAGTATGGAATAATGGGCTGGCTTATGGAGATGGGCACAAATTACCATTCAATAAAGTTCGTTGGGTGGCGCTGGTTGGAGGAGACAAAGAATCATTTGTCCAGATGGGCTGGGAAAAAAATATAAGCGATTATTTAAAAAATATGTGCAGTTATCTTGGTATTGAAGATGCCGATGTCACTTTCTTGTGTAATACAGTGGTATTCGATGGGGAAGAACTTCACGCGAGCTATTATCAGTCGTTATTATCTCAGGTACGGGATATGGTAGATGCACTATAAGATGTGTTAAAAACGCTGTAGCAGAATGAAGCGCGGAATAAAAAAGCGGCAACTCAATAAAGTTGCCGCTTTACGGGGAAATTAGAACATTACCTTATGACCGTACTGCTCAAGAATGCCTTTCACGCGTTCCATGGTCTCTTTCTTCGGTGGTTTAACACCGTCGAGTTTGTACTCTTCACCCATTGCCACCCATTTGTGTTTGCCCAGCTCGTGGTAGGGGAGAAGCTCGATTTTCTCAACGTTGCCCATATCACGGGTAAATTCACCGAGGCGATGCGCTGAATCGTCATCGTCAGACCAGCCTGGGACAACAACGTAGCGGATCCACACCTTCACATTTTTGTTCGCCAGATATTTAGCGAACTCCAGCGTGCGGTGGTTGGAAACTCCAACCAGATTTTGGTGGATCTCGTCGTTCATCTGTTTGAGATCGAGCATTACCAGGTCGGTTACTTCCAGCAGTTCATCAATCACCGGATCGTAACGACGAACAAAACCGTTGGTGTCCAGACAGGTATGAATGCCTTCTTTTTTGCAGGCGCGGAACCAGTCACGAACAAACTCAGCTTGCAGGATTGCTTCACCGCCGGATGCGGTAACGCCGCCGCCGGAAGCGTTCATAAAGTGGCGATAGGTCACCACTTCCTTCATCAAATCTTCAACGGTAACTTCTTTACCGCCATGCGTGTCCCAGGTGTCGCGGTTATGACAATACAGGCAGCGCATCAGGCAGCCCTGGAAAAAGGTGATAAAGCGAATACCTGGGCCGTCTACGGTTCCACAGGATTCAAAGGAGTGAATGCGACCAATAACTGACATTGCGGTGTTTCTCCAGATGTGGCCCATCTGAGGCCGTGTTGGTGCGCAGCTCGAAGGCTACGTCGAGTCTGTTTTGGCAGTCACCTTAAAGTATAGATAGCTGACAAAAAAGGCTCTCGTGCTAAAAAAGGCCCCACTTTCGTGGAGCCTTTATTGTACGCTTTTTACTGTACGATTTCAGTCAAATCTAATTACATAGATTGAGTGAAGGTACGAGTAATAACGTCCTGCTGCTGTTCTTTAGTCAGCGAGTTGAAACGTACTGCGTAGCCAGATACACGGATGGTCAGCTGCGGATATTTTTCCGGGTTTTCCATCGCGTCGAGCAGCATTTCACGGTTCATCACGTTAACGTTCAGGTGCTGACCACCTTCGATGGATGCTTCGTGGTGGAAGTAACCATCCATCAGACCAGCCAGGTTGGTCTTACGAACTTCGTCGTCTTTACCCAGTGCGTTCGGAACGATAGAGAAGGTGTAGGAGATACCATCTTTAGCGTAAGCAAACGGCAGTTTAGCAACGGAAGTCAGAGACGCTACAGCACCTTTCTGGTCACGACCGTGCATCGGGTTAGCACCCGGTCCGAACGGCGCGCCAGCACGACGACCGTCTGGGGTGTTACCCGTTTTCTTACCATACACAACGTTAGAAGTGATGGTCAGAACAGACTGAGTCGGGATAGCGTCACGGTAGGTGTGCAGTTTCTGAATTTTCTTCATGAAACGTTCTACCAGGTCAACAGCCAGGTCATCTACACGCGGATCATTGTTACCAAACTGCGGGTATTCGCCTTCGATTTCGAAGTCGATAGCCAGACCGTCTTCGTCACGAATCGGTTTAACTTTCGCATATTTGATTGCAGACAGGGAGTCAGCAGCAACGGACAGACCAGCGATACCACACGCCATGGTGCGGATAACGTCACGGTCGTGCAGCGCCATCAGAGAGGCTTCGTAGCTGTACTTGTCGTGCATGTAGTGGATGATGTTCAGTGCAGTGATGTACTGTTTAGCCAGCCAGTCCATGAAGTGATCCATGCGCTCCATCACTTCATCATAGTTCAGGACATCGCCTTTGATCGGTTCAGACTTCGGACCAACCTGCATTTTCAGTTTTTCGTCAACGCCGCCGTTGATTGCGTACAGCATGGTTTTCGCCAGGTTTGCACGCGCACCGAAGAACTGCATTTGTTTACCAACGATCATCGGGCTTACGCAGCAAGCAATAGCGTAGTCATCGTTGTTGAAGTCCGGACGCATCAGGTCATCGTTCTCATACTGCAGAGAAGAGGTGTCGATGGACACTTTAGCGGCGAATTTCTTGAAGTTCAGCGGCAGTTTTTCAGACCACAGAATGGTCATGTTCGGTTCCGGAGACGGACCCATGGTGTACAGGGTGTTCAGGAAACGGAAGCTGTTTTTGGTAACCAGGGTACGACCGTCGAGGCCCATACCACCGATAGATTCGGTTGCCCAGATCGGGTCGCCAGAGAACAGTTCATCGTATTCCGGAGTACGCAGGAAGCGAACCATACGCAGTTTCATGACCAGGTGGTCAACCATTTCCTGCGCTTCTTGTTCGGTGATCTTGCCAGCTTTCAGGTCACGTTCGATGTACACATCCAGGAAGGTGGAGGTACGACCGAAGGACATTGCAGCACCGTTCTGAGACTTAACAGCAGCCAGGTAGCCGAAGTAAGTCCACTGGATAGCTTCCTGAGCGTTGGTAGCCGGACCAGAGATGTCGTAGCCGTATTTCGCAGCCATTTCTTTCATCTGACCCAGAGCGCGGTGCTGTTCAGCGATTTCTTCGCGCAGACGGATAGTCTGTTCCAGGTTTACGCCGTTTTCCAGATCAGCCTGCAGAGAAGTGAACTGTGCCAGTTTGTCTTTCATCAGGTAGTCGATACCGTACAGCGCAACGCGACGGTAGTCACCGATGATACGGCCACGGCCATATGCATCTGGCAGACCGGTCAGAACACCAGATTTACGGCAACGCAGGATGTCCGGAGTGTAAACGTCGAACACGCCCTGGTTGTGAGTTTTACGGTATTCAGTGAAGATTTTTTTGATCATCGGATCCAGTTCGCGGTTGTACGCTTTGCAGGAACCTTCGATCATTTTGATACCACCGAACGGGATAAGAGCACGTTTCAGCGGAGCTTCAGTCTGCAGACCAACGATTTTCTCAAGCTGCTTGTTGATGTAGCCAGCGTCGTGAGAGGTGATGGTGGAAGCAACAGCGGTGTCAAAGTCAACTGGCGCGTGAGTGCGGTTTTCCAGTTTAACGCCTTCCATTACTTTGTCCCACAGGGTGGTGGTCGCTTCAGTAGCGCCAGCCAGGAAGGACTCGTCACCCTCGTACGGAGTGTAGTTTTTCTGAATGAAGTCACGGACGTTTACTTCATTCTGCCAGTCACCTTTGGTAAAACCTTCCCAGGCTGTGGCTAACTTTTCATTAAGCTCGGACATGTAACACCTACCTTCTTAAGTGGATTTTTTATTTACTGCGTACTTCGACAACCATTAATGGTGGTCGTTTTCACGCAGGTAAATGACCCAGTATGTCAACCCAACCAACAAACCACCACCGATAATGTTGCCGATCGTAACCGGAATCAGGTTATCAGTGATGAAATTCATCACGGTCAGGTGAGAAAAATTTTCCGGTGCAGAACCGACTGCGGTCCAAAATTCCGGGGATGCGAAGTCGCGGATTACAATACCCATCGGGATCATAAACATGTTTGCGATACTGTGCTCAAAACCGCTGGCAACAAACATCGCGACCGGCAGCACCATAATGAACGCTTTGTCCATCAGGCTGCGGCCAGAATAACTCATCCATACTGCCAGACATACCATCAGGTTTGCCAGGATACCAAGACAGACGGCCTCAATAAAAGTATGGTGCACTTTGTGGTCGGCGGTTTGTAGGACGTTTAGTCCCCATTGACCATTTGCGGTCATATACTCGCCGGAAAGCCACATTAAAAGTACAAACAGCAGTGCGCCGACCAGGTTGCCAAAATAGACATTTAGCCAGTTTTTCGCCAACTGACCCCAGGTGATGCGCCCACTCGCCTTAGCAACAACAATCAACACGGTGGAAGTAAAGAGATCGGCTCCGCAGACAACACAAAGAATCAGCCCCAGAGAGAAGCAAATGCCGCCAACCAGTTTTGCCATGCCGAAGGGCATTGTGCCTGTGCCAGTGGTTGCTGTGATATAGAAGACGAATGCGATTGAGATGAAAACACCGGCGGTAATCGCCAGATAGAAAGTCTTAAGCGGATGTTTCGTTGCTTTATAGACACCCGCCTCTTCGGCCACTTTGGCCATTGCAGCAGGAAGTAAAAGATCAAAAGGGTTGTCAGCTTTCACACTAACTCTCTCTTTATTAAGTCGGCGACGAGATACTAACAAAGCATTATAGATGAGAAATTGATATAGATCATATCTCGCCTGGCTTATAGGCCCGTAACTCGCATGGTTTTTATGCAAATACGGAGTAAATATTTGATTATCCAAATAAAAATAAATTTTAAAAATTAACAAATGAGTTGAATTTTTTCCGCATCCTCCGCTAAAACAGTTAATTAAAAGGGAGCATCAGGCGAATAAAGTAACAATATCGATCGTATTTATTAAATACAAATTACCGATATTTAACCTTATAATTACAATTATTTTATTAATGCAAATATATGTAAAGCGGGGCATTAAAAAAACGCCCCGTAATATAACTCAGACTAATCATTAAGCCTACATTGCGTAGGCTATTTGATTTTATTTTGCCCAGAATGCTGCTTTGGCGCGCTGCAGCTTTTCGTAGGCCTTCAACAACGACTGATGTGCAGCAAACGCGTGCAGATCGCTATCTACCGGTTGCAGGCCGTAAAACGCCGCTTCGCCGCTCATTGCCGCACTGGCGGCTTCTACGGCATCTGCGCCGTACATGCGAACAAACGCATTCAGATATTGCAGCGGCTGGCGATCTTCTTCCTGTGCCAGTAATAACAACGTTTGCAGGCAGCGATAATAGTTGGCGCGTTCCGGACTAAATACTGATGAGTTAAACTCCATCGTCCATTCGGTCCAGACCAGAGCCTGTTCCAGATCGCCACCAGCCAGCGCCAGCATGGCTTTTAATTCACCGATACGCAGGGTGTACCAACCGTTATCCGACCCGGTCGCCAGACCCAACAGCTCACGCACGCGGGTAAAGTCATCAAAACCTTCTTCATCCAGTTGCTCGATGAGGTTCAGGTAATCTTCTTTTTCCCACTCGCTGCCTGGTAGCGAAAGAATCGTTTCACGTAAATGGCTGCCCATACTGTTATTCGCGAGCCACAGATCTTCAGCCGGATAAATATCGGACATGCCAGGCACGATAATGCGGCAAGCGTAGACACCCAGATGCTCGTAATCGGCAATATAAACTTCTTTATCTTCCTTTTTGAAGATAGCCATCAGCGTGGCGAACTCTTCTTCCGTGGTGCCGGAGAAATTCCAGTCCACAAACGGATAATCGGCATCCTGCTTGAACAGGTCCCAGGAGATTAAACCGCTGGAATCGATAAAGTGCGTTTCGAGGTTGGTATGTTCAGCGACTTCTTCATCATCGAAGGTTGGCGGAGTAAACACATCCAAATCTTTCAGGCCACGACCTTGCAGCAGCTCGGTCACGGTACGTTCCAGTGCTACGCCAAAATCAGGATGCGCACCGAAAGAGGCAAAGCAGGTACCGTTAGCAGGATTGAACAGTACCACGCAAATCACCGGATACTGGCCGCCAAGCGAACCGTCATAAGCGAAGATTGGGAAACCCTCCGCTTCCAGCGTTTCGATGGCTTCAACTACTGCTGGGTAACGCGCCAGCACGTCTGCCGGGATCTCTGGCAGGCTGATGCTTTCAGCAATAATGCGGTTTTTCACGTAGCGTTCGAAAACTTCAGACAATCCCTGAACGCGTGCTTCGTTGCGGGTATTACCTGCGGACATACCGTTGGAGACGTACAGGTTACCAATGATATTCATCGGAATATAAACGGTCTGATTGTCGGACTGACGCGTAAACGGCAGGCCGCAAATACCACGATCTTCGTTACCGGATTGTAGGTCAATCAGCATGCTGCCGGTCAGTTCATTCTCCGGATCATAAAACGCGCGCAGACGGTCATCGAGCAGCCCTTCTGGCACATCGTCATTTTCGGTCAGTGGGAACCATTTTTCGTTGGGATAATGCACGAACGGACCGTTGGCGATGGTTTCGCCCAGCCAGAAATCAGCAAAAAAGTAGTTGGTTGAGAGACGCTCGAAATATTCACCGAGTGCAGAAGCCAGCGCCGCTTTCTTGGTTGCGCCTTTACCGTTGGTAAAACACAGTGCGCACTCTTTGTCGCGAATATGTACAGACCAGACGTTAGGCACGGGATTCAGCCAGGAGGCCTCTTCAATCTGAAAGCCGAGGTCTGAAAGTTTTTGCTGGAAGCGAGCGATGGAATCTTCCAGAGCGGCATCTTTGCCGGGGATAAATGTTTGCGTCATGAAAATCACTTTAGTCGTACGGAAAGCGCGCAATAATACGGGTTTTATCTCAAAGGCGCTATCACCGCCGCCATGCCGATGAACTGTTGACTATGCTTTTAGCGGATAAACCACGATAAGAGCATAAAAATGAAGGCGTTCGATCTCCACCGTATGGCATTTGATAAAGTGCCTTTTGATTTCCTTGGCGAAGTTGCACTACGTAGTCTTTATACCTTTGTACTGGTCTTTTTGTTCCTCAAAATGACCGGAAGACGCGGTGTGCGGCAGATGTCGCTGTTTGAAGTTTTAATCATTCTGACGCTGGGATCAGCGGCGGGAGATGTGGCGTTTTATGATGATGTGCCGATGGTCCCGGTACTTATCGTCTTTATTACTCTGGCGTTGTTATACCGCCTGGTAATGTGGTTGATGGCGCACAGTGAAAAACTGGAAGATCTTCTGGAAGGCAAGCCAGTTGTCATTATTGAAGATGGCGAGCTGGCCTGGTCGAAACTCAATAACTCCAACATGACGGAATTTGAGTTCTTTATGGAGCTACGATTGCGTGGCGTGGAGCAGCTGGGGCAGGTACGTCTGGCGATTCTCGAAACCAACGGGCAAATCAGTGTCTATTTCTTTGAAGATGACAAGGTGAAACCGGGTTTACTTATTTTACCCAGTGATTGTACGCAGCGTTACAAAGTGGTGCCGGAGTCGGCGGACTATGCCTGTATTCGTTGTAGTGAAATCATTCATATGAAAGCGGGGGAAAAACAATTATGTCCGCGCTGTGCAAATCCAGAATGGACGAAGGCAAGTCGGGCAAAACGGGTGACCTGACAGTAAAAACATCGGCTTTTTGCTAATAATCCGAGAGATTCTTTTGTGTGATGCAAGCCACATTTTTGCCCTCAACGGTTTTACTCATTGCGATGTGTGTCACTGAATGATAAAACCGATAGCCACAGGAATAATGTATTACCTGTGGTCGCAATCGATTGACCGCGGGTTAATAGCAACGCAACGTGGTGAGGGGAAATGGCTCAAATCTTCAATTTTAGTTCTGGTCCGGCAATGCTACCGGCAGAGGTGCTTAAACAGGCTCAACAGGAACTGCGCGACTGGAACGGTCTTGGTACGTCGGTGATGGAAGTGAGTCACCGTGGCAAAGAGTTCATTCAGGTTGCAGAGGAAGCCGAGAAGGATTTTCGCGATCTTCTTAATGTCCCCTCCAACTACAAGGTATTATTCTGCCATGGCGGTGGTCGCGGTCAGTTTGCTGCGGTACCGCTGAATATTCTCGGTGATAAAACCACCGCAGATTATGTTGATGCCGGTTACTGGGCGGCAAGTGCCATTAAAGAAGCGAAAAAATACTGCACGCCTAATGTCTTTGACGCCAAAGTGACTGTTGATGGTCTGCGCGCGGTTAAGCCAATGCGTGAATGGCAACTCTCTGATAATGCTGCTTATATGCATTATTGCCCGAATGAAACCATCGATGGTATCGCCATCGACGAAACGCCAGACTTCGGCGCAGATGTGGTGGTCGCCGCTGACTTCTCTTCAACCATTCTTTCCCGTCCGATTGACGTCAGCCGTTATGGTGTAATTTACGCTGGCGCGCAGAAAAATATCGGCCCGGCTGGCCTGACAATCGTCATCGTTCGTGAAGATTTGCTGGGCAAAGCGAATATCGCGTGTCCGTCGATTCTGGATTATTCCATCCTCAACGATAACGGCTCCATGTTTAACACGCCGCCGACATTTGCCTGGTATCTATCTGGTCTGGTCTTTAAATGGCTGAAAGCGAACGGCGGTGTAGCTGAAATGGATAAAATCAATCAGCAAAAAGCAGAACTGCTATATGGGGTGATTGATAACAGCGATTTCTACCGCAATGACGTGGCGAAAGCTAACCGTTCGCGGATGAACGTGCCGTTCCAGTTGGCGGACAGTGCGCTTGACAAATTGTTCCTTGAAGAGTCTTTTGCTGCTGGCCTTCATGCACTGAAAGGTCACCGTGTGGTCGGCGGAATGCGCGCTTCTATTTATAACGCCATGCCGCTGGAAGGCGTTAAAGCGCTGACAGACTTCATGGTTGAGTTCGAACGCCGTCACGGTTAATGCCGAAATTTTGCTTAATCCCCACAGCCAGCCTGTGGGGTTTTTATTTCTGTTGTAGAGAGTTGAGTTCATGGAATCCCTGACGTTACAACCCATCGCTCGTGTCGATGGCACTATTAATCTGCCCGGTTCCAAGAGCGTTTCTAACCGCGCTTTATTGCTGGCGGCATTAGCACACGGCAAAACAGTATTAACCAATCTGCTGGATAGCGATGACGTGCGCCATATGCTGAATGCATTAACAGCGTTAGGGGTAAGCTATACGCTTTCAGCCGATCGTACGCGTTGCGAAATTATCGGTAACGGCGGTCCATTACACGCAGAAGGTGCCCTGGAGTTGTTCCTCGGTAACGCCGGAACGGCAATGCGTCCGCTGGCGGCAGCTCTTTGTCTGGGTAGCAATGATATTGTGCTGACCGGTGAGCCGCGTATGAAAGAACGCCCGATTGGTCATCTGGTGGATGCGCTGCGCCTGGGCGGGGCGAAGATCACTTACCTGGAACAAGAAAATTATCCGCCGTTGCGTTTACAGGGCGGCTTTACTGGCGGCAACGTTGACGTTGATGGCTCCGTTTCCAGCCAATTCCTCACCGCACTGTTAATGACTGCGCCTCTTGCGCCGGAAGATACGGTGATTCGTATTAAAGGCGATCTGGTTTCTAAACCTTATATCGACATCACACTCAATCTGATGAAGACGTTTGGTGTTGAAATTGAAAATCAGCACTATCAACAATTTGTCGTAAAAGGCGGGCAGTCTTATCAGTCTCCGGGTACTTATTTGGTCGAAGGCGATGCATCTTCGGCTTCTTACTTTCTGGCAGCAGCAGCAATCAAAGGCGGCACTGTAAAAGTGACCGGTATTGGACGTAACAGTATGCAGGGTGATATTCGCTTTGCTGATGTGCTGGAAAAAATGGGCGCGACCATTTGCTGGGGCGATGATTATATTTCCTGCACGCGTGGTGAACTGAACGCTATTGATATGGATATGAACCATATTCCTGATGCGGCGATGACCATTGCCACGGCGGCGTTATTTGCAAAAGGCACCACCACGCTGCGCAATATCTATAACTGGCGTGTTAAAGAGACCGATCGCCTGTTTGCGATGGCAACAGAACTGCGTAAAGTCGGCGCGGAAGTGGAAGAGGGGCACGATTACATTCGTATCACTCCTCCGGAAAAACTGAACTTTGCCGAGATCGCGACATACAATGATCACCGGATGGCGATGTGTTTCTCGCTGGTGGCGTTGTCAGATACACCAGTGACGATTCTTGATCCCAAATGCACGGCCAAAACATTTCCGGATTATTTCGAGCAGCTGGCGCGGATTAGCCAGGCAGCCTGAATGAACAACGGGCAATAAATAGCCAAATCTTTCTTTATCAAAACGTCGGCACATTGTCGGCGTTTTTTTTCGGACCTTGTGAGTCATTTTGATTAATGGTAGCGTCGCTTGTCAATGTAAGTTGTTGATACATAATATTTATATATGATTAATCAACGGATGATTCACATGAAGAATACTAAATTACTGCTGGCGATTGCGACCTCTGCAGCATTACTGACAGGGTGTCAAAATACCCACGGTATTGATACCAATATGGCTATCAGCTCCGGTTTAAATGCCTATAAAGCAGCAACATTAAGCGATGCCGATGCAAAAGCGATTGCCAATCAGGGCTGTGCCGAAATGGACAGCGGCAATCAAGTCGCAAGTAAATCCAGCAAGTACGGTAAACGTCTGGCAAAAATCGCCAAAGCATTGGGTAACAATATTAATGGCACGCCGGTCAACTATAAGGTTTATATGACCAGCGACGTCAACGCATGGGCGATGGCGAACGGCTGTGTTCGTGTCTACAGTGGCCTGATGGACATGATGAATGACAACGAAATTGAAGGCGTTCTGGGCCATGAACTGGGCCACGTCGCGTTGGGTCACTCGCTGGCTGAAATGAAAGCTTCTTATGCGATCGTTGCCGCACGCGATGCCATTTCAGCTACCAGCGGTGTGGCTTCCCAGCTTTCCCGCTCACAATTGGGTGATATCGCAGAAGGCGCTATTAATGCTAAATACTCCCGTGATAAAGAGTCCGAAGCAGATGATTTCTCCTTTGATCTGTTGAAGAAACGTGGCATCAGCACCCAGGGGCTGGTTGGCAGCTTTGAAAAACTGGCTAGCCTGGATGGCGGTCGCACCCAGTCCATGTTTGACTCTCACCCACCATCAACAGAGCGTGCGCAACACATCCGTGATCGTATCGCCTCTGGTAAGTAAATCATTGTCATCTTTCGGGCTGGTCTTCTGCCAGCCCGCTATAATTGCGCAATAAATCCCCATCTGAATACAGACAAAACTGGTTTTTGCACACAACGTTAACGATTTGTGGCGTCGGCGCGTATAATGCGCGCGGTTATGTTAACGGTACGCCTGTTTTAAGGAGATAAAGATGACGGCAATTGCCCCGGTTATTACCATTGATGGCCCAAGCGGTGCAGGGAAAGGCACCTTGTGTAAGGCTATGGCGGAAGCATTGCAATGGCATCTGCTGGATTCGGGTGCAATTTATCGCGTACTGGCATTGGCGGCATTACATCACCATGTTGATGTTGCGTCGGAAGATGCGCTGGTACCGCTGGCATCCCATCTGGATGTACGTTTTGTGTCGACCAATGGCAATCTGGAAGTGATCCTCGAAGGGGAAGATGTCAGCGGCGAAATTCGTACTCAGGAAGTGGCGAATGCAGCTTCACAAGTCGCGGCATTCCCACGCGTTCGTGAAGCATTATTGCGTCGCCAACGCGCGTTTCGCGAATTACCAGGCCTGATTGCCGATGGCCGCGACATGGGAACGGTGGTATTCCCTGATGCGCCAGTGAAAATTTTCCTTGACGCCTCCTCGGAAGAACGTGCGCATCGCCGCATGCTACAGTTGCAGGAGAAGGGCTTTAGTGTTAACTTTGAGCGCCTTTTGGCCGAGATCAAAGAACGCGACGACCGCGATCGTAACCGAGCGGTAGCGCCACTGGTTCCGGCAGCCGATGCTTTAGTGTTGGATTCCACCACCTTAAGCATTGAGCAAGTGATTGAAAAAGCGCTACAATACGCGCGCCAGAAATTGGCTCTCGCATAAGCGACCGAATTTGCAGTACCCCCGTTGCAATGGAATGACAGCGGGTATGTTAAACAACCCCATCCGGCATGGAGCCAGGTGGACGTTAAATATAAACCTGAAGATTAAACATGACTGAATCTTTTGCTCAACTCTTTGAAGAGTCCTTAAAAGAAATCGAAACCCGCCCGGGTTCTATCGTTCGTGGCGTTGTTGTTGCTATCGACAAAGACGTAGTACTGGTTGACGCTGGTCTGAAATCTGAGTCCGCCATCCCGGCTGAGCAGTTCAAAAACGCCCAGGGCGAGCTGGAAATCCAGGTAGGTGACGAAGTTGACGTTGCTCTGGACGCAGTAGAAGACGGCTTCGGTGAAACTCTGCTGTCCCGTGAGAAAGCTAAACGTCACGAAGCCTGGATCACGCTGGAAAAAGCTTACGAAGATGCTGAAACTGTTACCGGTGTTATCAACGGCAAAGTTAAGGGCGGCTTCACTGTTGAGCTGAACGGTATTCGTGCGTTCCTGCCAGGTTCTCTGGTAGACGTTCGTCCGGTGCGTGACACTCTGCACCTGGAAGGCAAAGAGCTTGAATTTAAAGTAATCAAGCTGGATCAGAAGCGCAACAACGTTGTTGTTTCTCGTCGTGCCGTTATCGAATCCGAAAACAGCGCAGAGCGCGATCAGCTGCTGGAAAACCTGCAGGAAGGCATGGAAGTTAAAGGTATCGTTAAGAACCTCACTGACTACGGTGCATTCGTTGATCTGGGCGGCGTTGACGGCCTGCTGCACATCACTGACATGGCCTGGAAACGCGTTAAGCATCCGAGCGAAATCGTCAACGTGGGCGACGAAATCACTGTTAAAGTGCTGAAGTTCGACCGCGAACGTACCCGTGTATCCCTGGGCCTGAAACAGCTGGGCGAAGATCCGTGGGTAGCTATCGCTAAACGTTATCCGGAAGGTACCAAACTGACTGGTCGCGTGACCAACCTGACCGACTACGGCTGCTTCGTTGAAATCGAAGAAGGCGTTGAAGGCCTGGTACACGTTTCCGAAATGGATTGGACCAACAAAAACATCCACCCGTCCAAAGTTGTTAACGTTGGCGATGTAGTGGAAGTTATGGTTCTGGATATCGACGAAGAACGTCGTCGTATCTCCCTGGGTCTGAAACAGTGCAAAGCTAACCCGTGGCAGCAGTTCGCGGAAACCCACAACAAGGGCGACCGTGTTGAAGGTAAAATCAAGTCTATCACTGACTTCGGTATCTTCATCGGCCTGGACGGCGGCATCGACGGCCTGGTTCACCTGTCTGACATCTCCTGGAACGTTGCAGGCGAAGAAGCAGTTCGTGAATACAAAAAAGGCGACGAAATCGCTGCAGTTGTTCTGCAGGTTGACGCAGAACGTGAACGTATCTCCCTGGGCGTTAAACAGCTCGCAGAAGATCCGTTCAACAACTGGGTTGCTCTGAACAAGAAAGGCGCTATCGTAACCGGTAAAGTAACTGCAGTTGACGCTAAAGGCGCAACCGTAGAACTGGCTGACGGCGTTGAAGGTTACCTGCGTGCTTCTGAAGCATCCCGTGACCGCGTTGAAGACGCTACCCTGGTTCTGAGCGTTGGCGACGAAGTTGAAGCTAAATTCACCGGCGTTGATCGTAAAAACCGCGCAATCAGCCTGTCTGTTCGTGCGAAAGACGAAGCTGACGAGAAAGATGCAATCGCAACTGTTAACAAACAGGAAGATGCAAACTTCTCCAACAACGCAATGGCTGAAGCTTTCAAAGCAGCTAAAGGCGAGTAATTCTCTGACTCTTCGGGATTTTTATTCCGAAGTTTGTTGAGTTTACTTGACAGATTGCAGGTTTCGTCCTGTAATCAAGCACTAAGGGCGGCTACGGCCGCCCTTAATCAATGCAGCAACAGCAGCCGCTTAATTTGCCTTTAAGGAACCGGAGGAATCATGACCAAGTCAGAATTGATAGAAAGACTTGCCACCCAGCAATCGCACATTCCCGCCAAGACGGTTGAAGATGCAGTAAAAGAGATGCTGGAGCATATGGCCTCGACTCTTGCGCAGGGCGAGCGTATTGAAATCCGCGGTTTCGGCAGTTTCTCTTTGCACTACCGCGCACCACGTACCGGACGTAATCCGAAGACTGGCGATAAAGTAGAACTGGAAGGAAAATACGTTCCTCACTTTAAACCTGGTAAAGAACTGCGCGATCGCGCCAATATTTACGGTTAAGTTTTTTACTCAAACTTGAACGAGAGAAAAGCACCTGTCGGGTGCTTTTTTCATTTCTCTAATCTGGAACTGGAAGCTGCCTCGCAGAGTTTTGAACAGTTTTCACCCTTTCGTTAAATTCTTCTGAATATGCCTCGGGGAACGCAAAATTCCCACCAGACAACCGCTCAACAAAGTTGCACACTTTCCATAAACAGGGAGGGGTGCATGAAAATAACGACAGTCGGCGTATGCATAATTTGCGGAATTTTTCCGTTGCTGATTTTGCCCCAATTGCCTGGGACATTAACCCTTGCGTTTCTGACTCTCTTCGCCTGCGTACTGGCATTTATCCCTGTTAAAACCGTCCGTTATATCGCGCTGACGTTGCTGTTTTTCGTTTGGGGCATATTATCAGCAAAGCAAATTTTGTGGGCAGGAGAAACCTTAACTGGCGCGACGCAGGATGCAATTGTTGAGATCACTGCAACTGACGGCATGACCACTCATTACGGTCAAATTACTCATCTACAAGGTCGACGTATATTCCCTGCGTCAGGTCTCGTGATGTATGGCGAATATCTTCCGCAAGCGGTTTGTGCTGGACAACAATGGTCAATGAAACTCAAAGTTCGTGCAGTTCATGGCCAACTTAATGATGGCGGCTTTGATAGCCAGCGTTATGCCATTGCCCAGCATCAGCCGCTCACCGGCCGTTTTCTGCAGGCAAGTGTCATTGAACCGAATTGTAGCCTGCGTGCACAGTATCTGGCGTCACTACAAACAACGCTGCAACCCTATATGTGGAATGCGGTTATTCTTGGTTTAGGTATGGGGGAACGGTTATCCGTCCCCAAAGAAATCAAAAATATCATGCGCGATACTGGAACGGCGCATTTAATGGCGATATCGGGATTGCACATCGCTTTTGCGGCGTTGCTGGCTGCCGGACTCATTCGCGGTGGGCAAGTTTATCTGCCTGGGCGCTGGATCCACTGGCAAATGCCATTAATTGGTGGAATCTGCTGTGCTGCTTTTTATGCCTGGTTGACGGGAATGCAACCTCCTGCATTGCGTACCATGGTGGCGCTTGCTACGTGGGGAATGCTTAAGTTAAGTGGGCGACAGTGGAGTGGCTGGGATGTATGGATATGTTGTCTGGCGGCAATTTTGCTGATGGATCCTGTTGCCATTCTCTCGCAAAGTTTATGGCTCTCTGCCGCTGCGGTCGCGGCATTGATATTTTGGTATCAGTGGTTTCCCTGTCCTGAGTGGCAACTGCCGCCGGTATTGCGTGCAGTTGTTTCCCTCATCCATCTGCAACTGGGAATCACACTTCTGCTTATGCCCGTGCAAATCGTCATATTTCATGGCATTAGTCTGACCTCGTTTATTGCAAATCTATTAGCAATTCCCTTGGTGACATTTATCACGGTTCCGTTGATCCTCGCCGCGATGGTTGTGCATTTAAGCGGGCCGTTAATCCTGGAGCAAGGGTTATGGTTTCTTGCCGACCGGTCTTTGGCTTTACTTTTCTGGGGGTTAAAGAGTTTGCCGGAAGGGTGGATCAACATTGCTGAATGTTGGCAATGGCTATCATTTTCCCCATGGTTCTTACTGGTGGTATGGCGATTAAACGCCTGGCGAACGTTGCCAGCAATGTGTGTGGCTGGAGGCTTGCTGATGTGCTGGCCGCTGTGGCAAAAACCTCGACCTGACGAGTGGCAGCTGTACATGCTTGATGTCGGGCAAGGGCTGGCAATGGTGATAGCCAGAAACGGCAAAGCGATTCTCTATGACACAGGACTGGCCTGGCCTGAAGGGGATAGTGGGCAACAACTGATTATCCCCTGGCTCCACTGGCATAATCTTGAACCGGAAGGCGTTATTCTGAGCCATGAACATCTGGATCACCGGGGAGGGCTGGATTCAATATTGCATATATGGCCGATGTTATGGATCAGAAGTCCGTTAAACTGGGAACATCATCAGCCCTGTGTGCGTGGCGAAGCGTGGCAATGGCAAGGATTGCGTTTCAGCGCGCACTGGCCTTTACAAGGTAGCAACGATAAAGGAAATAACCATTCCTGTGTGGTTAAGGTTGATGACGGGACGAATAGCATTCTTCTAACCGGTGATATTGAAGTCCCCGCTGAACAAAAGATGCTAAGCCGTTACTGGCAGCAAGTGCAGACAACATTGCTTCAGGTACCTCACCATGGTAGTAATACCTCATCATCGTTGCCATTAATTCAGCGAGTGAATGGAAAAGTGGCACTCGCATCGGCATCGCGCTATAACGCATGGCGATTGCCCTCTAATAAAGTTAAGCATCGCTATCAACAGCAAGGATATCAATGGCTTGATACTCCACATCAGGGTCAAGTGACGGTCAATTTTTCAGCGCAAGGCTGGCGGATTAGCAGCCTCAGGGAGCAAATTTTACCTCGTTGGTATCATCAGTGGTTTGGCGTGCCAGTGGATAACGGGTAGAATATGCGGCTATTTCAACAAATGCTGGTTTTTTGAATGCATAACGACAAAGATCTCTCTACGTGGCAGACATTCCGCCGACTGTGGCCAACCATTGCGCCTTTCAAAGCGGGTCTGATCGTGGCGGGCGTAGCGTTAATCCTCAACGCAGCCAGCGATACCTTCATGTTATCGCTCCTTAAGCCACTTCTTGATGATGGCTTTGGTAAAACAGATCGCTCCGTGCTGGTGTGGATGCCGCTGGTGGTGATCGGGCTGATGATTTTACGTGGTATCACCAGCTATGTCTCCAGCTACTGTATCTCCTGGGTATCAGGAAAGGTGGTAATGACCATGCGTCGCCGCCTGTTTGGTCACATGATGGGAATGCCAGTTTCATTCTTTGACAAACAGTCAACGGGTACGCTGTTGTCACGTATTACCTACGATTCCGAACAGGTTGCTTCTTCTTCTTCCGGCGCACTGATTACTGTTGTGCGTGAAGGTGCGTCGATCATCGGCCTGTTCATCATGATGTTCTATTACAGTTGGCAACTGTCGATCATTTTGATTGTGCTGGCACCGATTGTTTCGATTGCGATTCGCGTTGTATCGAAGCGTTTTCGCAACATCAGTAAAAACATGCAGAACACCATGGGGCAGGTGACCACCAGCGCCGAACAAATGCTGAAGGGCCACAAAGAAGTATTGATTTTCGGTGGTCAGGAAGTGGAAACGAAACGCTTTGATAAAGTCAGCAACCGAATGCGTCTTCAGGGGATGAAAATGGTTTCAGCCTCTTCCATCTCTGATCCGATCATTCAGCTGATCGCCTCTTTGGCGCTGGCGTTTGTTCTGTATGCGGCGAGCTTCCCAAGTGTCATGGATAGCCTGACTGCCGGTACGATTACCGTTGTTTTCTCTTCAATGATTGCACTGATGCGTCCGCTGAAATCGCTGACCAACGTTAACGCCCAGTTCCAGCGCGGTATGGCGGCTTGTCAGACGCTGTTTACCATTCTGGACAGTGAGCAGGAGAAAGACGAAGGTAAGCGCGTGATCGAGCGTGCGACTGGCGACGTGGAATTCCGCAATGTCACCTTTACTTATCCGGGACGTGACGTACCTGCATTGCGTAACATCAACCTGAAAATTCCGGCAGGGAAGACGGTTGCTCTGGTTGGACGCTCTGGTTCAGGTAAATCAACCATCGCCAGCCTGATCACTCGTTTTTACGATATTGATGAAGGCGAAATCCTGATGGATGGTCACGATCTGCGCGAGTATACCCTGGCGTCGTTACGTAACCAGGTTGCTCTGGTGTCGCAGAATGTCCATCTGTTTAACGATACGGTTGCTAACAACATTGCTTACGCACGGACTGAACAGTACAGCCGTGAGCAAATTGAAGAAGCGGCGCGTATGGCCTACGCCATGGACTTCATCAATAAGATGGATAACGGTCTCGATACAGTGATTGGTGAAAACGGCGTGCTGCTCTCTGGCGGTCAGCGTCAGCGTATTGCTATCGCTCGAGCCTTGTTGCGTGATAGCCCGATTCTGATTCTGGACGAAGCTACCTCGGCTCTGGATACCGAATCCGAACGTGCGATTCAGGCGGCACTGGATGAGTTGCAGAAAAACCGTACCTCTCTGGTGATTGCCCACCGCTTGTCTACCATTGAAAAGGCAGACGAAATCGTGGTCGTCGAGGATGGTGTCATTGTGGAACGCGGTACGCATAACGATTTGCTTGAGCACCGCGGCGTTTACGCGCAACTTCACAAAATGCAGTTTGGCCAATGATCGAAAAAATCTGGTCTGGTGAATCCCCTTTGTGGCGGCTATTGCTGCCACTCTCCTGGTTGTATGGCCTGGTGAGTGGCGCGATCCGTCTTTGCTATAAACTAAAACTGAAGCGCGCCTGGCGTGCCCCCGTACCGGTTGTCGTGGTTGGTAATCTCACCGCAGGCGGCAACGGAAAAACCCCGGTCGTTGTCTGGCTGGTGGAACAGTTGCAACAGCGCGGTATTCGCGTGGGGGTCGTATCGCGGGGATATGGTGGTAAGGCTGAATCTTATCCGCTGTTATTGTCGGCAGATACCACAACAGCACAGGCGGGTGATGAACCTGTGTTGATTTATCAACGCACTGATGCGCCTGTTGCGGTTTCTCCCGTTCGTTCTGATGCGGTAAAAGCCATTCTGGCGCAACACCCTGATGTGCAGATCATCGTAACCGACGACGGTTTACAGCATTACCGTCTGGCGCGTGATGTGGAAATTGTCGTTATTGATGGTGTGCGTCGCTTTGGCAATGGCTGGTGGTTGCCGGCGGGGCCAATGCGTGAGCGAGCGGGGCGCTTAAAGTCGGTTGATGCGGTAATCGTCAACGGCGGTGTCCCTCGCAGCGGTGAAATCCCCATGCATCTGCTGCCGGGTCAGGCGGTGAATTTACGTACCGGTACGCGTTGTGACGTTGCTCAGCTTGAACATGTAGTGGCGATGGCGGGGATTGGGCATCCGCCGCGCTTTTTTGCCACGCTGAAGATGTGTGGCGTACAACCGGAAAAATGTGTACCGCTGGCCGATCATCAGTCTTTGAACCATGCGGATGTCAGTGCGTTGGTAAGCGCCGGGCAAACGCTGGTAATGACTGAAAAAGATGCGGTGAAATGCCGGGCCTTTGCAGAAGAAAATTGGTGGTATTTGCCTGTAGACGCACAGCTTTCAGGTGATGAACCAGCGAAACTGCTTACGCAACTAACCTTGCTGGCTTCTGGCAACTAGTTACGCCGCGGCAGCGTTCGATTGATGGAGTCATGAATGTCGCTGCCGCACCTCTCCCTTGCTGATGCGCGTAATCTTCACCTTGCCGCACAAGGCCTGTTAAACAAACCCCGCCGTCGAGCGTCGTTGGAGGATATTCCGGCAACGATCTCCCGCATGTCCTTGCTGCAAATCGATACCATCAATATTGTTGCCCGTAGTCCATATCTGGTGCTTTTCAGTCGTCTGGGAAATTATCCTGCCCAGTGGCTGGATGAGTCTCTGGCGCGTGGCGAATTAATGGAATACTGGGCGCATGAAGCCTGCTTTATGCCGCGTAGCGACTTTCGTCTTATTCGCCACCGCATGCTGGCACCTGAAAAAATGGGCTGGAAATACAAAGACGCCTGGATGCAGGAACATGAGGCGGAAATTGCACAGTTAATTCAGCATATTCATGATAAGGGGCCGGTACGTTCAGCCGATTTTGAGCATCCTCGTAAAGGTGCAAGCGGCTGGTGGGAATGGAAGCCGCATAAACGGCATCTGGAAGGTTTATTTACTGCCGGAAAGGTGATGGTGATTGAACGGCGCAACTTCCAGCGCGTTTATGATTTAACCCACCGTGTCATGCCTGACTGGGATGATGAGCGCGATCTCGTTTCGCAAACAGAAGCAGAAATCATCATGCTGGATAACAGTGCGCGTAGCCTGGGAATATTCCGCGAACAGTGGCTGGCAGATTACTATCGGCTGAAACGTCCGGCACTGGCGGCGTGGCGCGAAGCGAGGGCTGAACAGCAGCAAATCATTGCTGTGCATGTTGAAAAATTGGGCAATCTTTGGCTGCATGATGATTTGCTGCCGCTACTCGAGCGAGCGCTGGCCGGAAAGCTCACTGCAACGCACAGCGCGGTACTTTCGCCTTTTGATCCTGTTGTCTGGGATCGCAAACGCGCAGAGCAGCTTTTTGATTTTAGCTACCGGCTGGAGTGCTATACCCCAGCGCCGAAACGCCAGTATGGCTATTTTGTTCTGCCGTTATTACATCGTGGGCAATTAGTTGGGCGAATGGATGCCAAAATGCATCGCCAGACAGGCATCCTTGAAGTTATCTCTCTGTGGTTACAGGAAGGTATTAAACCAACGACAACGCTGCAAAAAGGGCTACGTCAGGCGATTACTGATTTCGCTAACTGGCAGCAGGCAACGCGGGTGACATTAGGACGCTGCCCGCAAGGTCTCTTTACTGATTGCCGCACTGGCTGGGAAATAGACCCCGTCGCATAAATGATTATGATAAGATTTATGCATTCATAACCCGATCCATCTGGAGGAACTATGGATCATCGTCTGCTTGAAATCATTGCCTGCCCGGTTTGCAACGGAAAACTTTGGTATAACCAGGAAAAACAAGAGCTTATTTGCAAACTGGATAACCTGGCTTTCCCGCTCCGCGATGGCATTCCAGTGTTGCTGGAAACGGAAGCCCGCGTGCTGACTGCTGATGAGAGTAAATCATGAGTTTTGTGGTCATTATTCCCGCGCGCTACGCGTCCACGCGTCTGCCCGGTAAACCATTGGTTGATATTAACGGCAAACCCATGATTGTTCATGTTCTTGAACGCGCGCGTGAATCAGGTGCCGAGCGCATCATCGTGGCAACCGATCATGAGGATGTTGCCCGCGCCGTTGAAGCCGCTGGCGGTGAAGTATGTATGACGCGCGCCGATCATCAGTCAGGAACAGAACGTCTGGCGGAAGTTGTCGAAAAATGCGCATTCAGCGACGACACGGTGATCGTTAATGTGCAGGGTGATGAACCGATGATCCCTGCGACAATCATTCGTCAGGTTGCTGATAACCTCGCTCAGCGTCAGGTGGGTATGGCGACTCTGGCGGTGCCAATCCACAATGCGGAAGAAGCGTTTAACCCGAATGCGGTGAAAGTGGTTCTCGACGCTGAAGGGTATGCACTGTACTTCTCTCGCGCCACCATTCCTTGGGATCGTGATCGTTTTGCAGAAGGCCTTGAAACCGTTGGCGATAACTTCCTGCGTCATCTTGGTATTTATGGCTACCGTGCAGGCTTTATCCGTCGTTACGTCAACTGGCAGCCAAGTCCGTTAGAACACATCGAAATGTTAGAGCAGCTTCGTGTTCTGTGGTACGGCGAAAAAATCCATGTTGCTGTTGCTCAGGAAGTTCCTGGCACAGGTGTGGATACCCCTGAAGATCTTGAGCGCGTTCGCGCTGAAATGCGCTAATTTCACTTCACGACACTTCAGCCAATTTTGGGAGGAGTGTCGTACCGTTACGATTTTCCTCAATTTTTCTTTTCAACAATTGATCTCATTCAGGTGACATCTTTTATATTGGCGCTCATTATGAAAGCAGTAGCTTTTATGAGGGTAATCTGAATGGAACAGCTGCGTGCCGAATTAAGCCATTTACTGGGCGAAAAACTCAGTCGTATTGAGTGCGTCAATGAAAAAGCGGATACGGCGTTGTGGGCTTTGTATGACAGCCAGGGAAACCCAATGCCGTTAATGGCAAGAAGCTTTAGTACGCCCGGAAAAGCCCGACAACTGGCATGGAAAACCACCATGCTGGCAAGAAGTGGGACTGTCCGTATGCCGACTATTTATGGTGTGATGACGCATGAAGAACACCCCGGCCCCGATGTCCTGCTACTGGAGCGGATGCGTGGTGTTTCGGTGGAGGCACCAGCCCGAACACCAGAACGCTGGGAACAACTCAAAGACCAAATCGTTGAAGCCTTACTGGCCTGGCACCGTCAGGACAGTCGCGGTTGCGTCGGCGCGGTCGACAATACTCAGGAAAATTTCTGGCCCTCATGGTACCGGCAACATGTTGAAGTGCTATGGACCACGCTCAATCAGTTCAATAACACCGGTCTGACGATGCAGGATAAGCGGATCCTGTTTCGCACTCGCGAATGTCTCCCGGCATTATTTGAAGGCTTTAACGACAATTGTGTGCTGATTCACGGTAACTTCTGTTTACGCAGCATGTTGAAAGATTCGCGCAGCGATCAGTTACTGGCGATGGTCGGGCCGGGACTAATGCTTTGGGCACCGCGAGAATACGAACTGTTCCGACTAATGGATAATTCTCTGGCGGAAGATTTGCTCTGGAGTTACCTGCAACGCGCGCCAGTGGCGGAGTCGTTCATCTGGCGGCGTTGGTTGTATGTGTTATGGGATGAAGTTGCGCAACTGGTTAATACCGGACGATTTAGTCGGCGCAACTTCGATCTGGCATCAAAATCACTCTTGCCGTGGCTCGCCTGACGAACCTTTTAGCCACTGCCAGATACGGCCAAGCGTTTCATAGCCAACACGATCGCTATGCATCAGCCAGACCGGAGAAGGGATTGCCCGTTCCCACGGATTAAGCGGCGAGTCGATGGCCAACTGATTCGCCGGGGCTGGTAGCGGATTTAACCCTTCCTGCTGAAAAAAGATCATCGCCCGCGGCAGATGTGATGCGGAGGTCACCAGCAGGAAAGGGGCGTCACCAATCGCCTGTTTCACTGCTGCAGCTTCTTCTTCGGTATCTTTTGGCAAATCCAGGGTGATAATTTGCTCGCGCGGCACGCCCAGCGATTGCGCAACTCTGGCACCTACTTCCGCTGTACTCACCGTATTGGTTTTTGCTACGCCTCCCGTGAAGATCAGTTTTGATCCCGGATTTTCGCGCCATAAGCGAATACCTTCATTCAGGCGTGGCAGACTGTTATTGATTAAATTAGATATAACCAGGTGAATCATTTGATACCGACAAGGGTTTTAGTGAAAGGAGGTGAAATCACCTGTAAGATACTGAAATAAAACAGGTGATGGCTAGATGTGCGGATAAGGTCTATTTGATACCGATTGTGCAATAATTAGTCATTTATTATAAAATCGGCAACTCATTTGATACTGTGGTTTTAGTCTTTTAAGGCGTTCCAAACAATGCGAAATACTCGATATAGTGCAAAATGCGGGCTAATGCTATTAACCCGCTTTTGGTTCTACCGCGTTAGATTTGCGACTTCTCTCAGTTTCTTCCAAAATCTCTCTGACGCGTTCGTCAGACATACCTTCAAGCTGTAATGCAGCTATTCTTTTCCTTCCTTCTAAGCGGATTAGATCTTGATTTTCAGGCTCTAACAACCGAGCTAAGTACTTGGCTCCATTCAGAACCAAATTTTTCGATAGCTGCTCTAAGTCTTTTTCATCAAGTGCGCTGATAATCGTCATAATTATCTTCTTGCTTTCATCTTGATTTTCCTTGATCTCACACCGATTCACTTGTGATGCATCACTGAATCCACATAGCCACTCAACACTTACTCCTTCGATAGACGCAATCTGAAGGGCGACACTTAAGGATGGCTCAGTGCCACGAGACAGATAATTGTTTAGTGTTGAAAATGAAAGCCCCCAATCTCTTGCTGCAGCTCTGACGCTGCGGGAGCCAATCAGCCTTTTCAGACGCTCAGCAATGCTTTCTTTTCTACCACCAGGAAAAGAAAGAGATGTTGTTGTTTGCTTGTTCATTTTCTTTTCTTCCTATCAATTTGAAATTATTAACTTTTAGTGTTGTCAGCAACCATTGATCCACAATAGACAAAAGAAAGATGTTTTTTTGCTTTACATGAAGCAGAAGTGGATCAATACTTATATCAAACTTGACAACTAAGTTTAGTTATCAAATTTCGTAACTTTTTAGGATAGATGAATCATGGCGAGAAATGAAGTTAAGCCTGATTGGCATCCTCAAAGAATTTTGGGGGAAGTCAGAGCCAGAGAAGGAAGCATGAGGGCGCTGGCCCGTAAAGCTGGCGTGGGTCAGAACAATCTGTACAACGCGGTATACCGCCATGTTCCCAAGTATGAGGGGATTATCGCGGAATGCCTGGGGGTGCCGCCCGAGGAGATTTGGCCCAGCCGCTACATTCGTAAGGTCGCGTAATTATGTTTGCTTCAGTCAAAGAACTGGTTGGATTACCGGGGATGCCGGGAACGGAGCAAGGCGTTCGCTATTCAATCAGGAAGTATGCAACCAGCGAAACCAGCAGACGCCGCAAGAAAGGCGCTAAAGGTTTTGAATACAGCATTGACTGTTTACCTGAAGTGACACAGCAGGCATTACGCGAACGTTATGCCCTGCAACTGATGACGCAAAAAGCCGATGAATCACCGGCTCCGGTGGTGACAAAGGCCAGACGCTCGTCTGCCGTGGTTGATGCGGTGGAGGCATATCGCGGATCACCACAACTGATGGTCGAACGCCTCAATGCCCTGACTGAAAACCAGCGCCAGGTGGCAGACGCACGCATTGCGATCGTCAGTGAGGTGCTGAAATTCATGCAACAACCCGGTTTCAGCTGCGCTAAAGCTATCCGGTTCATCGTTGACCGCCTGTCACACTCGCAACTGGATGAGCGCATTGTGGCAATGGTTGAGATAGCGAACGCCAGAAAGGGAAACAGTCGCGTGTTGAGTGAAATCACGCTGAAACGCTGGATTGCGGCCTTTAATAAGGCACAGAACGCTGCTGAACGCCTGCTTTTGCTGGCACCAGGTAAACGCCAGGAAATAAAAGCCGAAGATATTAACTGGTTGCCCGAATTTCTGGCGCAGTATCGCCAGTCAAACGGCCGACCAATGACCGAGGCTTACGAGGATTTTGTTGCCGAATGGCAGCACCGGCACGCTGATGAGCCTTATATGCTCGATATCATGCCGTCTTATGACACCATTCGCCGCGCAATGAAGAAACTGCCGGAAGTGGTGAAACAAAAAGGACGGGTTACCGGCAGTGAATACCGCCAGCTTGAGGGATTCACGCGCCGCGACTGGTCAAAAATGCCGGTGAATTATGTCTGGATTGGTGACGGTCACGGCATGAAGCTGAAATGTGCGCACCCGGTTCACGGGCGGCCATTCGCACCGGAAGTGACCTTTGTTATCGACGGTGGCACGCGCTTTGTGGTGGGCTGGAGCCTTGATCTGGCTGAAAATGTTTTCGCTGTAGCCGGTGCCATACAGCACGGCATTCGCCATCACGGCAAACCGTTTCTGTATTACTCGGATAACGGCTCGGGGGAAACCGCCGACATCCTGGATAAGGAGGTTGTGGGGATCCTGCCGCGCCTGGGGATTAATCACCCGACCGGGATTGCCGGTAACCCGCAGGGACGGGGCATTATCGAACGGCTTAACCGCACATTACCGATGCGCATAGCCCGTAAATACCGCACCTATTTCGGAAAAGGTGCAGATCGCGAGACGTTACGCAAAACCAACCGCGATTTACGCTCGGCATTTAATGCCCTGCAACAGGGTAAGCGGCTGAACGCCCGGCAGCAGTCAGCGATGCGTGATTTACCTTCCTGGTCTGAACTGATTGATGCCATTCGTGACGGTGTTGAGTGGTACAACAACCGGCCGCACGATGAATTACCCATGAAGCCGAACGGTAAGCATTACAGCCCGGCGGAGTTCAGAAAAAAACGCCTGGCAGAAGAGGACACGGAAATTGAATGGCTGTCCGATGTTGAGCTGCGGGATATGTTCCGGCCGATGGTGAAACGCCCGGTAAGACGCTGCGAAATACGCTGGCTGAATAATATTTACTACGCGCCCGAGCTGCGTGATGAGCATGGTCGTAAGGTGCTTATCAGCTATGACATTCATGATGCCGAACGAATTACCGTGCGTCGCCTGGATGGCAGCGTGATTTGCGAGGCGGTATGGGACGGCAATAAACGCGAAGCCTTCCCGGTCAGCGCGGAATACTACAAACAGCAGCAGCGTCTTAAAGGCATGCGTAAACGCGCAGAGGAAAAAATTCGTGATGCCGAGGATGAGGTTTCAACGTGCTGGAGCACAAGCCGCAGGAGCCATGGCTGGAAAACATATACCGCCCTATGGGTAATACGGTGGCCGTTCAGCAGCCAGCGATTGATGATGAACCTGACGAAGAATACGAGCGTAATTTCCAGCGGGGATTACAGCTGCTTGAAGCGAAATTAAAAGAAAATGACCCGCTGGCCTGAAATAAAAAAATAACCCGAGGGGTAACTCAGGTTATTTGGGTTTCAGTCTCGGAGAATGCTGTCTCAAGCGAGGTAAATAATATGACTGATATTAACGATGTAATCAAGACCATAGATGAACTTATTGATGGCGGCGTACTGACGCAGTATGCCATCGCCAGGGAGGCGGGAATTTCCGACGGCACATTATCGGCTTTCCGCAAAGGGAAATATAAAGGAGACAATGATGCTATAACGGCGGCCATGCTTTCCTGGTATGAAAACTGGAATAAACAAAGCGCACTGTCCGAGCTGCCACAGTTTGTGGAAACGCAGACAGTCCAGGAGCTGCGCGCACTGTTTCAGGCGGTTCGCCTGATGGGCTGTATTAACGTCATAGTGGGCGTGCCGGGTGTGGGTAAAACGGCCACCGCCCGTAATTACTGCCAGGAGCAACCGAACACCTGGATGATCACCCTGTCACCCGCGCACTCCAGCGTCACGGAGTGTCTGCTGGAGCTGGCAGAGGAACTGGGGATTGATTACACCCGCGCGAACAAAGGGGCATTATCCCGCGCCATCCGCCGTCGCCTGATGGGAAAGCGCGGACTGGTGATTGTTGATGAGGCTGATCATCTTGGTATTGACGGTCTGGAGCAACTCCGGGCAATCCAGGACGCCACAGGGGTCGGGATGGTGCTTATTGGTAACCCAAAGGGGCTGTTTAAAGGCGGACGCCGCGCCGTTGATGATTTATCTCGCCTGTTCAGCCGTCTTGCCCGTACAAAACAACTACGCAAGGCCAAAAAAGCGGATGTGCTGGCTATTGCCAGGGCATGGGGGATTAGTGGTGAGGCCGAGCTGGCTGTCATGCAGGCTATCGCTGAAAAACCGGGGGCATTACGCGTTCTGACGCATACGCTTAACCAGGCGTGGATCACCGCCAGCGGTGAAGGTGCGGCACTGACAGAAAAACATATTAATGCGGCCTTTAAAGAGGTTTATGCCAACCCTGAATTACTCTCACAGGTGTGATTATGATTGCATTTAATATTCCTGATATTTACGGACGCTTTCACCTGGTGAATTTCGATAACGTCAAAGCAGTCTCCGTGTCTGACAGTGAAGAATGTGGCGATTTACTTTTTGAATTTAATGATCGCACCAGAATGGCAATATCGGCAGGACTTGATCGTGAAGGTGCGAAAGAAGCTTACAGCAATATTTGTCGTTTTATCGGTGCAAAACGAATCAGCTAAACGAGGTGTTATATGAATACGCAGATACAGCAGGAAATCAATGTTCTCCACAGCTTTCGAGAGTTTAACGACAATGGCTGTGAGGTTCGTGATTATATCTATGAATTGATGATCGGTGATGGTGTGTGTTTTCTGTATATAGACCTGTATCAGTGGTATGCAGACATGCAACTTGATTCCATCAGACGCCGTTTTAATCATGAATGCTTTGATGAGGACGTATGGGAAGGTCTGCGCTTTGGTTTTCTGATCCTGAATAATTATCGCCGGGCGTGGCGACACGGTTACTCCATCCTTCGGGCAATCATGCGTGGCGAAACCCGAAAAATTCCGGGGATGGGTAAGGTTAATCGAGGCCTTCTGTCAGAGCTGGCTGCATCGCGCATGAATCCGTTACTGGTACAACCGGAGTTCACCTATGAATTTGTTTGATTCACTGAATAACGCCCGTCGCCTGACCGAGCTTGCCGGTGCGGTACTGGAGCGCAGCAAACGCTACCCGCAACGTTATGCCCTGAAAATCACGCCGCCGGTAAGTGAGCTTGTGGAGAGTGAAGAGGAAACTGTAATCACTATTCATACCAACGGCCTGCGCCGCCGTGTGAAGGCCACCCGCATCAGCGGCTGCACGGTTTACTGGGAGGTGTGACGTGAAACGATATCTCATTGCATGGGCGTGGTCAAGCGGACTGATTGAACTGGGTTACGTCCTGCCGGAAGGTGCATTGCCGATAGTTGCCGGAAAGCCCGCCACGGTACGGCATGTTATTGATGTTGTGGCACGTCATGGACGCGATGAACGGGAGCAGTTACTGGTTCCGGGAATACCGGAAGCCGTAACGGAGGAAGAAGCCTTTAATGCCATGATTCGGTTCTGCCGTGAGGTCAGACGCCGGGTCAGTTATCCAAACAGAACGAGGACCAGAGGATGAGTAAAGTCGTACGCATTATTTTCGAATACAAGGAAGACGTTATCTGTAAAAACGCTGATGGAAGCACGCACATGGGGGTAAGTCTGGATATACGGTCAACCGGAATAAAGCAGAAAGGTGATGGACCCGCCATGATTTTTGGAGTGGTTATGCTCGCGGAAAGCAGAGACTTTGCTGAACTTGTGGCAATGAAAGCCAGAGCGCTCATGAAAGATATGAACATGAGTTCCGGGGTTATTAGTAAGCGTCGTCTCAGCACCGTCTGGCAGATCCTGAAATTCCTGAGAGAATAGTGGACACCAAATATGGTGGACGCTATCCATGAAATCATTAACCGCAGTGCGTAAAAAAAGCCCTAATTATCCCGTTGAGTTCAAAATCAAAATGGTTGAACTCTCGCATCGACCAGAGATCTCCGTAGCGCAACTCGCTCGTGAGCATGGGATCAACGATAATTTGCTGTTCAAGTGGCGCCAGTACTGGCGCGAAGGAAAACTACGTCCTCCTTCAACAACAGAAAACAACGTGCCTGAGCTGCTCCCGATAACACTTGATGCCGAAGATGTTGTCCCTACAACCTCCCCCCGGTCACAACCTGTAGCTGCTGCGACACCTGAATCACTCAATATCAGCTGTGAAGTGACGTTCCGGCACGGATCACTCCGTCTGAATGGTGCCATCAGCGAAAATATCCTGAACCTGCTGATACGGGAGCTCAAACGTTGATCCCATTACCATCAGGGACAAAGATCTGGCTGGTCGCTGGCATCACCGATATGAGAAACGGCTTCAACGGCCTGGCGGCAAAGGTGCAGACGACGCTGAAAGACGATCCGATGTCAGGTCACGTTTTTATCTTCCGTGGGCGTAATGGCAGTCAGGTAAAGCTCCTCTGGTCTACCGGCGATGGACTGTGTCTGCTGACCAAACGGCTGGAGCGCGGCCGCTTCGCCTGGCCGTCAGCCCGGGATGGCAAAGTGTTCCTCACACCGGCACAGCTGGCGATGCTGCTGGAAGGTATCGACTGGCGGCAGCCTAAAAGACTGCTTACGTCCCTGACTATGTTGTAAGCCTCTTTATCCTGGTCGACGCTGAATGAGCCTGGTAATATACCCGGTATGAGCAGCTCACTTCCTGACGATATCAATGCACTGAAACGTCTCCTTGCCGAACAGGAGGCGCTGAACCGTGCCCTGCTGGAAAAGCTGAACGAGCGTGAACGCGAAATAGACCATCTGCAGGCACAGCTGGATAAGCTGCGCCGGATGAACTTCGGCAGCCGCTCCGAAAAAGTCTCCCGTCGTATCGCACAGATGGAAGCTGACCTGAAGGCACTTCAGAAAGAAAGTGATACCCTTACCGGTCGGGTTGACGACCCGGCCGTGCAGCGCCCGCTGCGTCAAACCCGCACCCGCAAACCGTTCCCCGAATCACTCCCCCGCGATGAAAAACGGCTGCTGCCGGCAGCGTCATGCTGCCCGGAATGTGGAGGCTCGCTGAGCTATCTGGGGGAGGATGCCGCCGAACAGCTGGAGCTGATGCGCAGCGCCTTCCGGGTTATCCGGA
>OGEB01000169.1_pt1 | contig 55800 bp, 60 predicted proteins | sample 1570541 | NCBI WGS metagenome assembly OGEB01 (sample SAMEA2581975, study PRJEB24529) | metagenome | biome: Human gut stool | place: China | collected 2011 | reverse complement strand
GAAGTCCCGGCAGATTACAAAGAAATCTCCTTTGTCTGCTTAAGACCGGATGGCTGTCTGGAACTACCAAATACACTTAGTCTTGTTTGTCGGTCTTATGCTTATTATATCTATTGTATTAAGAATTTCTATGTATAACTTTATATATCCAAGGAATATAATTGAATAACATAAAAATCCCCCTCTTCTTTATAACAGGTCCACAATACTTTTCCAACCAATATTACAGCCACCGTAATCACATATAATATTACCATTCCAGAACACATCTTTTCTTACTCTTTCAGATGAATCAATAGGTAGATATTCTTTATCTGGCTGAGTTTCCTCTATCAACTGTTTCTCAATTGATTCCAAATCTGGTTGACTAGTCTCTATTTCAAGTAATCTTAACAATTCAATTCTATCATCATCTTCTGGAATTCCCTTTACTGTATCATAATTTACTATTTCTTAATCCATACTCTCATAAAATAGAAAATCGCATTTTGACAACACCTCAAACTGATTATTGATTTTTAAACTTATATTTTCCTTTTCCGTGTCCAGATATCGGCTCAATAATATCCGAATTTTTCAAACATTCTACGGATATGAACTGCCGTTTTAATAGAGAAATCTTTCCCTGTTGGTGCGAATCCAACCAGAATCTCTTCTAGGTCATATCTCGAAAAGTATTCTTAAAATCCAACTTTTTTCACAGCATTTAGTAATATAAAATCTCTTTTATATAATTATACGCTTGCAAAAAAACATAAACACTGCTTAGGAAATTTTAATCTTAGCTAATAATATATTTAGTGCCTTTGCCTTTGCCTTCCACTGTAATCACACCTTTTTGACACATTTCTTTTAGCAGCTTTGTTGTCTTTGATTTACCAAAAGGTGCATATGGTGCAACTTCACTGATTGGCTTTAGCATCGTCTTGCTTAAAAGTTTATAGATAACGATTTCATCTTCTGTCAGATCAGCATTTTTTTCAAATATCGGAAGCACAATTTTTATAGCATTTTCTGAAACTTCAAACGCCGGTTTTATCAAGCCTTCCGCATACAACTGTTTTATTCTTGTAATTCCCGTTCCAAATATCTCTACGAATCCCAATCTGTAAAATACATTTGCAAGATTTCTATTTCTTAAAACAGAAAGTTTACCAGATAGATATTCTTCCTCTGTTATTCCAGATGGTAACCCACCTGGAGAAACAATTTCGATTCGATCATCAAACATCAAAACTCTAATTTGCGAATCTACATCCCATACCCTATGAATCAAAGCATTTGCGATTGCTTCTCGGAAAGCCTCTTCCGGTATTTTGTCCATCTTCTTTCGAGCAGCACCTTGTATAACTTCATACTGGTAATAGTCCCTGAATACATTGATTGCTTTTTCATATACCTCTAAAACTGATATATTTTCAAAAGTTGACCTTTTTTGAATAATGCTGATGTTTTCTCCGAATTTAACAATATCAATTCCCGGAAAATGATTATTATCTGCTAAAATCCCTGCTGCATTATTGAATCCATTTACATCATCATATAAGTTTAATGTCTTCAACGTATCCTTATCAAAATTTTTAATCCTGATATTTTCTTTCAACTTACGATGTAAAATTTCAAAGGACAGCTCCTGATATTGGCAAGGCAATTCCTCGAATCGAATATTTTTTCCGTCCAATACGAGCCTTGAAAATTCCAGTGCATCTACCTCTATCGTTGCTGTATCATTACGCTTGTATGCTTTCGATTTATATAGATATGGTTTATGGAATCCACTTTTCACAGTAAGTTTTATCATCTGATCATTATTCTGTATCTCAAGCATATAGTCCGGCTGCGGTGTAATGCTGTCATTTATTTTGTTTTCAATATCCAGGCAAGCTTGCTTTACATCTGACAAACCTTTTATATTCCCATCATCATCTACTCCAAAAAGGATTATTCCGCCGTCATAATTTGAAAAGGCACTGACTGTTTTTAAAAATGTGTTCGTAATCGTTTCTTTGAACTCTAATGTCCTTGTTTCACGCATATCAATTGCCTCCATTTTGTTCTTATTAAATATATTATATGCAGAAATGTGCAAAAAAACAATCGTATTTTTTTACGATTGCTTTTTGGGCGATTTATTAGTAGCTACAGGCGTTTTTTTATACTGTCTTTTTATTAATTCAATCTGCTGAATTGCTCCCGCAAATTTTATCCAATATATTTTTCAATATCTAATAATTCTATATTTCCATACAGCTTTAACCATTCATCTGTATTTGAATATCCAATATTCGCATCTATTATAATATCCTGTTTCAATGGTATCTTATGTATCTTCAAAGCCTTTACTTTTTCTTCTGAATCTATCCAAAACGGGCTATCCACATCAGAAAACAAATAAAAATCTCCCTGAAGCACATCACAATTATCACAACAATTGTTTATGTGACTTTCATTAGTTGTTTTAGAATATCTCATCTTATAATTATAATTCTTTTGAAGATATGTAAGTATTTTTTCTGGAATCGGATTGATGTGACCTGCCATTCTTATTACCCCACTCCAATACTCAACTTCATCTAAGGAGCTCTCCTCCACATCATAATCACTAAAATCATAAAAATCTTCTATTCCAAAACCAATAACTCTTGTTTCCTTACCACATTTAAAACAGCTCTGTCTTCCTTCTAACACATAAAGATTATTACAAACTATTATATTTCCTTGTGGCACAACCCATTTACAAAACTTAATATAATCCTGCCTGTTCTGTACATACCATTTCTTTATGTCTGGATTCCATTTTGCTCCAAGTGCCTTTGCCTGATCTTTTTCTTTATATGGTACATTTAAAATTAACACTTTTCCCCCTCCATAATTTCAAGTCAGTTTTATATATTCAAGCTTTACCAACGCCATAATTAATTTCAACAAAAACAACCTCGCCAGAATAATCTTTAATAATCTGTACATATTGAAACTATTCTGATATCATCATACACACTCATTGTTTTTGTATTTTGTAATAATATATTACTATTTTTAATCAATTAAATCAATTATGATATATTTTTAAAATACATAAAGGAGTCTTTACAATGAACAATTTAAACACACTTATTCAAAATTATCTGGAGTATTGCAAATTTCAAAAGAGATTAGACGAAAAAACTTTAAAAGCATACCAGATTGATTTGCAGCAATTTTCTAAGAATATTTATGATAAAAAAATCGCCGAAATTAACTCACCTATTTTAGAAAATTATATTGCAGCACTTCATTCACAATATCAGCCTAAAACTGTTAAACGAAAAATTGCAACACTAAAAGCATTTTTCCATTATTTAGAATATAAGGAAATTATCAGCCAAAGTCCATTAAACCGTATGCAGCTACATTTTCGCGAACCGATAAAACTTCCAAAAACAATCCCTCTACATACTTTGGAGTTATTTTTGTCTACAATTTATGACCAATATGAACACGCCCCAACATTGTACCAACGTCGTAATGCGTTACGTGATGCCGCCGTCGCTGAATTATTATTCTCAAGCGGTATGCGAATATCAGAACTATGTTCATTATCCCCTGATAATATTAATCTTTACGATGGAACTATACTTATTTATGGAAAAGGCTCTAAAGAACGTCGTATTCAAATTGGAAACAATGATGTTCTTGAAATTTTACGCAAATATAAAAAAGAATTTACTGCTGAAATCAACTTCTGTCATCATTTTTTTACAAACCAAAACAATGCTCCCTTATCTGACCAGTCAGTTCGTAGAATGATTAACAAATACTGCTCTTTGGCTGCCATAGAATTGCACATCACTCCACATATGTTCCGGCACACATTTGCCACCAGCCTTCTTGAAGCTGATGTCGACATAAGATATATTCAAGAAATGCTTGGTCATAGTTCTATTAATATCACAGAAATATATACTCATGTCGCAATGGCTAAACAGCGCGATATTCTAGCAACAAAACATCCTCGCAGAAATTTTAAAATATAATTTCTTATTAAGCAATCTATAGCGTTTAAGCTGTAGGTTGCTTATTGATAGATAATAAAAAGTTATCTGTTATTTTTTACAGGAGATTATTTGGAGGTGTGTATTATGCAACAAAATATATTAACAGTCATTATTCCAACATTTAATGACTCGAAAAATATTTATAGATGTCTACAATCTGTTTCTAATCAAAGTTTTAAGAATATTGAAATTATCGTAATTAACGATGCTTCAACAGATAATACACTTGAAATTCTTGAAACTTATAACCTTACCCATAAAATTAGAATAATTAATATGCCACAAAATATGGGAGCTGGCGCCTGCAGAAATAGAGGAATTCTTGAAGCAGATGGTGAATATATTACTTTTTTAGATTCAGATGATTGGATTGATATTTGTACATATGAAAAATGTTCTAAACAATTTGTATATAATCCTGACATTATAATTTATGGTCTTATGTATGATTATGTAGAATACAATTATCGAATCAAAAAATATATTTATAATAATAACTATAAATTAAATGGAGAATACGCTTTAAGTATATATTCTCATACAACTACAACAGAAATAAATATTAGTCCCATAGTTAATAATAAAATTTACAAAAAAGAATTTTTAATAACTAATAATCTTCTATTCGATGAATGTCTACGATATCAAGAAGATGATGTTTTTACTTTTGAAACATTTGCAAAATCTAATGATGTAATTCTTATAAAAGATTGCTTTTATCATTATAATCAACGATGTAATTCATTGATTCATAATGTATCGCCTCTATCAATTGAGGGTTTTGTTAATGCTTATATATCTTTAAAAGACAATTTAGAAAAGCAGAATTTATTTAACAAATATAATGCTGAATTTTACTTGAAATTGAAAAGCAGTTTATTAGGCGTAATCAAGCGTACTATAGATTATTCAAAAGATCAATCGGAATGCATTGAATTACTTGTGTTACTTTTGGAATTAATGTCAAAAAAATTCGATTTAAAACAACTGCTCACATTTTTTAACATACATTATATAAGAACTTTTTTATAGTCTGTCTATCGACGCATCAAGATCATCTATGTGTTTTCTTAAAAAATTATATTTTGTAATCAAATCTTGTCTCGAATTTATAATAGATTTTGCTGATATTAATGTTTTTTTGTCAGCAAAACTATTTAAGGCATCTATACAACTTCTAACCAAATATGGGTTACTATCTGTTTTTATTATATATATGAGCTTAGAAATTGCTTTTTTAATTTTGCGTTCCTTGATCAATTTTGCACAATGTTCAGCTAGAGTTTTATTATCCTTTGTTAAATTGTCAATTAATATATCATCCACTTTCGTATTTGTACATTTTATAATAGCAATTTCTATTTTATATTTAGCAATATCAAATTCTGCCGGACTTATATTTTGAAGATATCCCATAATCCATTTAATTGTTATGTCAAAATATAATGAACTGTTTAGAGTAATATTAGCAAAGTCAGCTTTATATTCTTTAGGTAAAATGCATTCCTGATTATAATATACATTTTTAATATATTCTGATATATCATAACTATCATTTAATTTAGATATTATATAAATAATCAAATTATAATACAATTCACATAAAGAAGAAACTTCATTATAATATTGGCTTAACGTATACGTTAGTGTTTTTAATAAATTTAATACAATATTGCTATTTAATGATTTTAGATCATTATTTAGAATTTGTATTAAATATACTACATCATCACCATTAATTTTTTCTAAATCTTTTACAAATAATTTTGATATATTTATATCTTTGGAAACTAAATTATGAAACTCCAACAAGTTATACAAATCTTCCAATATATTATTTTCATTAAAAAATTTTATTATTGATTCTTTTAAAGTATTTAAATTTTCTTTTTTATATTCATAATAGTGTAAATGTTTTATATCACTAGGACATTCTGTTCCTATTTCTTTTATTATTAAAACCTTATTAGCATCTCTTAAAACATGTGCAATACCTAGTTCATAAAATACATTAGGGTTTAAATTAGTTATATCAACTATGATATAATATGCTTGACTTATTTGTGTACAAATCTTATTTAAAATTGCTTCAGATGTAGTTTTTATATCATCGGCTCTTGTACATTCAATTCCTAATTCTCGCGCCACAGAATTAATTATAATATATGTGTTACTTAAATCCTCAGAAAACGGCATAATGACAAAGCAAGTATTAACTTTAAATTTATTATATTTAGTTTCAATAAATTGTTTAGGATATATAGAATAGTTTATCATAACTTAATCTCCTGTAAAAAATAACGGATAACTTTTTATTATCTATAATAACATACTAATATTAAATAATTCAACTATTTTCTATTTAGCAAGCCGTAATTCCACCTCAACAATACTAATATATTTTACTGCTTTATCTATAAATCCATATATGTTCTTTCAATATACATAGAACAAGAAAGCACCTTATCCTACTATTAATTTATGTTTCTTATTTATTCTACTTTATTCTACTATTCAAATAAATTATGCCAGCTCTTGTTGTAATAACTTTTCTATGATAAGCTCTTGATAAACCATCTTGTCATCTTATTTGTAAACATACATTATATAATAACATTAACTTAGTTATTAGTTCTATATAAACTATAATTTTTAACTATGCAATAACATTCCAATTTATTGTGGTGTGAATCTATTTCTTGATTGCTTCCAATATAGCTCGGTATAAATCATTTAACCAAGCTGTATCTCTTTGAAACACACTCCTCTAACACAATCACTCATATTTATTGTTTTATTAAAATATCAGATTATAAATTATCTTAATTATAAAATATTTATTTTATCTAAATTGCAATAACAAGTTGGACACTAGCTATGCAGCATCCACTTGATAGATTTTATCTAGTTCTTCCTCGAATAGTTCGTCTGAGGTTTTATATCCTAGAAGCTTTCTTGGAAGGCTGTTTATCCAGGTTTCAACATCCATAATAGCCTGGATATCATACTAATCAATTCGTTTACCTTTTTGGATAAACCTTCTGATTAGTCCATTATGACACTCAACTGAGCCCTTCTCACAAGATGTGTAAGGGTGGGCATAGTATACAAGTGTCTCTGACACAGCCTCTAAGTTGGATAAATCTGCAAACTCTGAGCCATTGTCAGTTGTTATGGTTTTAAATATTTCATTGAAATGCTCTTCATAATGAGTTTTTAACTCGTAGAAAGCATTAAGAACTGTATCAGCATTCTTATTAGCTAAATGGATAATCAAGAATTCACGAGTCATTCGCTCAATCATTGTTAACAAAACCTTATCGTCTTTGGTCTTTGTACCTAAGACAAAGTCGCATTCCCAATGACCGAATTCTTCACGATTATTTATATATGAAGGGTGTTCTTCAATACTTCTACCGAGCTTTCTTTTGTTATCCTTTGCATAAATTTGCTTTGGTTTTCTGGAAAGTTTTTCAGGCAGATGATGGTTCTTGATTCCGATTGGTCCAGAATCAACATAGTTGTAAAGTGTTTTTACACAGACCATTTCTTCTCTGGTGAATTTGCCTTCTGTAATAGCTCTACCATAACAGGCATCGAGAGACCAATCGTCATTGAAGAAATGATTTGAAACATAGTTAATGAACTTTGATTTTGTAACGAAATCATAGGTTCTGCAAGAGTTGCTGCGATTGGCTTCATATGCAGCCTGACCAGCCTTGGCTCTATAATGTGGAGAATGATTCTAATACATAAGAATTGTTCCACGCTTAATTTCATTTGATACAGTTGTTGGTGAACAGCCGATTTCCATAGCAATTGCACGAATGGAATAACTATCTTTAATACGAAGTTGAATAATAACACGCTCCTCAAATGAAAGATGTTTCCCCTTTTTATGAGAAGATGTGATATAATGTAATTGGCTCATAAGCATACTCCTTTGATTGTGTTTTTCTTGTCAACTAACATTCTATCAAAGAAATGCTTTATGAGCTATTTTTTATTTAGTTAGTGTCCAACTTCATTATACAATCGGCATAATATTTTTATTTATAATCCAACAAATTTTCTTTTTATTTTTCATCAAAGACTATTTCATCTCTTCTATTTCTTTTTTCAAACAATACTGTATATGACAGATAATAATAAACTTTCACATTTTATGTTTGAAGACACTTAATTTCTTAAAAAAATCAAACGCAAAACATTATTCTTATCCATATTAATCACCTTATTTAACGTTTAACAATTATTTTTTCATCACTTCTACAAATTGGGTTTAGACACATTATCACTGTTAACGGATCAATATTGTATTCAGTTGCAATAATATGTGCATCTACCATTACTGAGATTTCCCATGCAGCATCAATTTCACCTTCAGGAATTCTCATTCGTCGTTTTTGATCATAATCATCAAATGTTTTCTTAATGTTTACTCGCTGTGTTGCATTTAATACATTAAACTGTTTTAACGCTACAATAGGCATAATCCTACTTTTAGCAAATATATTCGATATAGATACCCATTTCATAAAATCTGCTTGGGATTTTAACACCATTTTATTTTTCATAACAATTCTCCCAAAAGGCTTTCACAGATAAAAATTCAAGTTTTCCTTGAACATTAAGCTCTGGAAGTAACTCTTTAATCTTATCACATTCACTCTCATCAAAATAATAATAAACACATTTATCAATATCAGAGGCATTTACTGATTCAAATATATGAAAGTCATTCCAGGGAGATAATCCCAATATTTGTAGTGTGCCTGTAATATTTTTAAATATATCAAAATGATAATTATCAGAAAAAGTCAATGAAGGATTGGCTGCTTTAAGTTGAATTGCATAACCCATATTTGCAGTAAGCTTATTTGCTTCAATTGTCCAGCTATCAACTTCCTGTTTAATTTTAGGGTCATTATTATAAGCCATTGCCATTTTCTCAACAACACTATTTGCTTGCGATATTTGTTTGATTTGTAATTCTTTGTACGCACCACTATGTGTTGTAAGTGCATTTGAATACAGATAAAAATAATTTTCATCTATCTCTATTTCTTTTATTGGTGCATCTGGAAGCTGATTTCTAAATGAATTCAAAAGATATACATCGCTTTTCTTATCAAACTGTCCATGTATATGATATACTTGTTTTTGAGTTGCTAATTCAACATTTAAATCATAATTCGTAGTAAATATATTATCAAACCCTATTAAATAATCAATAAATTTTCTAGGATATTCCTGATATAACGTATTAATTTTCCCATCATTATAGATTGCATACAAATATGCAATTCTCATAGCTTCTCGAATATAATATTGTTTAGGATTTTGAGTATTAGTTTTATGACATACTAAATCATGGATTAAATAATAGTCTTCAAATCCAATATCTGTTATTCGTAATATATTAATTTTATCTCTATATCTTTTTTTGAAAGATTTCAAAGACTCAACTTCTGCGAAACAATTTGTATAACTATCGTATTTATCCTCTAATATATCTCTTGCTTCTAAAAATAATTGTCCAATATAATTTTTTAGTAAATATGGAAAATTCACAATAATATGAGAAGGAAAATCCTCTCTATCACAATTTTTTAAAATCCTCAATACCAGTTGCTGTGTTGTATAATCTTTCTTATTAAATTGAATGTTAATTCCATTTCCAACAAGTAAATTATTCATATATCCTTAATTCCCCTCCACTACAAGTATATTAACCCTATTTTTTTCCCTAAAAACTATATTATGCTTATAATTAATCGTTTATCAACAATCAAAATTTCCTTTATTGCATCACTTTATATCAATTATATATTACGATTTTCTCCATCGCAAGTCTCAACAATAGTAATTAACTATGTACTACTACAAATTATATTACACATCCCCATAATGTTAAAAGCAAAAAAGTAGGATATATTCGAAAACACTCCAACCCATGTACCTACAAACGCCCCGAAAAATTTGATATAACAATAATAATCCAGTTGCACAAGTTGTAAGATTTTAACGAATTGTACAATTCGTGCAATTATCACAAATTTTTCAGGAGGTTATAATTATTGAACGCTAGGGAGCTGGAAACACAGCACAATCTTAAAAAGTGGGCAGCCATAATAAAGGAATGCCGTTCAAGCGGCATGAAGATACTTCAATGGCTTGAGATAAACAACTTATCCAAAGATCAGTATTACTACTGGCAGAGAAAACTCAAAGAAATATGTATTGATACTTTTGAAAGACAAGCCACTATATTTCTAGAACTCCCTGTAACTAAAGAAGCTCCGGCATCAATAGAATTAACTGTTGCGCATACTATATGTGAAAATAAAAATGATGACAATTCTTTTAAAGATAATGCAATAGCTACAGTAATAAAAATGGAATTACATTTGAAATCACTAATACCACCACACCTGCCTTTATAAAAGAGCTTATAGCGGCATTTAACTATGCTTAATGATGTAACAGATTTTAAACGTATATTTATAGCAGTTGGCTACACGGATTTACGGAGAAGAATAGATGAATTTGCAGTACCAGTTTGAACTTGATTCACACGACAAAGATACAATCTTTTTATTCTGCTAAAGAAAGAATGATAAGATAAAAGCACTTCTATGGGAAGGTGATGGATTTATGCTTATATATAAATAAGTCAAAGAAAAGCAGCTTCAAGCGATCAAGAAATATAACAGAAGCACCGAAAACAAATGAGCAGTAGTTCGAACAATTAATGAAAGGCTTTGAAATTATAGCAAAACACCCAATTAAACCACAGGATAATCTGGGAACATTAATGTAGACATTGTGCAAAAGGTGGATTTTTTATATTATAAAAAATTTTCAAAGCTATAATCGTGACAACAAATATGTGAGTTATCCACTAAATACAGGACATAAAAGCATTAATACGTCTCTATGTCCTGCCTTATATGGATAATAGTTCTAAAACACCAGAAATACTGGTCTTTTAAAAGTGTCATCCACTGTCATAATGGCGAACAAAACAAATGCTATGAGTGGCAAAATAGCACTGTTTCTGCCATATTTAATACTATGAAAAGGGGTATGTAATTATGGAAATTATGTATACAGAAGAAGAATTAAATAGCATATATAAGACACTTCTTATCATAATGTTAATTATCACCATTTGTAATGAGTGGAGGGTGCGGACATTTTCTTGGACTATCTAAGTGACCAATCCAAGTTTATGTCTGTACTCTATAGGACTCAAATATCTTAATGATTTTTTTATTTTTTTCATTATACCAATGAAGATAATCATTTAAAATACCAATAAATTCTGAGATGTTTACCCCAGACCAATCGGTGTTATAGAACATCTCATTTTATATGGAGTTTCTGTTGATTTCCTGTCCCATCATGTCATAAACAATGGCACATAAACCATTAATAGATTTGCGCATATCTGTTTTCCTGTGATGATATAGATTGAAGTTGCGCCTGAAATATCACCAATCATAAGCACTCCTTGAAAGATTTAAAAATTTTTGTAAGGAAATCCTGATCAATATCCTGCGGAATATCCAGAGTGATACCTCCTATATGAGCAGACAGAACTAAAGGTTTGTCTATATCTGTATCATTAAATGATGAAAAATCATTCATATAAGAATCAGCACATATGTCATCAATGACAGGTAACTTAACAACCTCCTGTCTTTTAACAGCTGGACGATAGTTTAAAGAATCAGGTATTTCATAACCATGACTGGTTACCTGTTTAATCCAGCCATAGAATGTACCCGGAGCGATGTTATTATCATGACACCAGGCAGGGATAGAAAGACCACTTTTATAACAGTCTTTAATGAATTCAAAACGCTGTTCAAGCGAATAAGGTGATAAACCCATATCCAACCTCCATAATTATTTAATTGATGTACTAATTATGAATGGTTTTGAGATAGAAATAAATCCTCTATTTTATTTAGCACTTACGTTTTAAAGCCTTCATCGCACAATAACTGATATTGATAAGATTCAATAAGTGTTCCCGGATTATCCTGTGGCTTAATCGGGCGTTTTGCTATAATCTCAAAGCCTTTCATTAACTGTTCAAACTGCTGTCCATTTATCTCCAGTGCTTCTGTTACATTTCTTGGCCATTTAAAACTGCCTTCTTCAACCCTTTTATACATAAGCAGAAATCCGTCACCTTCCCATAGAAGTGCTTTTATTCTGTCATTCTTTCTTCCACAGAATAAAAAGATTGTATCTTTATTATGTGGATCAAGTTCAAACTGATACTGCACGATTCCAGCAAGTCCGTCTATACCTCTCCGTAAATCTGTGTAGCCGGCAGCTATGAATATACGTTTAAAACCTGCCGCATCGTTAAGCATGATTAAATGCCTCTATAAGATTTTTTATAAAATCAGGTGTGGCAGTATTAGTGATTTCAAATATAACTCCATTGGTTTTTATTACAGCAGCTATCGAATTATCTTTAAAAGAACTGTCATCATTTTTATTGTTACATACAGTATGTGTAACAGTTAATTCTGTTGATGCTGGAACTTCTTTAGTTACAGGAAGTTTCACAAATGTAGCTGCCTGTCTTTCAAAAGTATCAATACATGTTTCTTTGAGCTTTCTCTGCCAGTAGTAATACTGGTCTTTTGATATGTTGTTTATCTCAAGCCATTGAAGTATCTTCATGCCGCTTGAACGGCATTCCTTTATTATAACCTCCCGAAAAATTTGTGATAGTTGTACGAATTGTACAATTCGTTAAAATAGTACAACTTGTGCAACTAGATTATTATTGTTATATCAAATTTTTCAGGTTGGTTGTAGGTACATAGGGTGGAGCGTTTACACATACACTAAAACAACTGATATATATAATAACATCTGGAGGATAATCCCCCAGCTGTCTTAAATATCATAGAAGTTTGAATTTACAGACTTTTTTCATAGTCTCGATAGTCCAAGAAAATGTCCGCACCCTCGACTCATATTATTAGTTATACAATTAATCTATGATGGTTACCTAAACTTAGTTGTATAACCACTTCAACTTATAATATATTATTATTTTTGTCATAATTAAATAACAATTAAAACAATACCCCACGATTAATTTTCATATACTCAATAAATAAGTATAAACACCACAAATAACACCCACAAAACTAAAATTGATCTATATATTATAAACACCTTTTATTATATTAATTGTTTTGTAACCTTGATTTGTCTTTTACTCATAATCTTTGTACCAAAACAATTAAATTTTTCCGTTTTTTCCCATTTACCAGCCACTATTATTACATTTTCTCTATTGTCATAGAGTAACTTCCTTATTTCTGTAAATAATTCTTCATTTTCAAAGTATAATGTTAATGAATATTTTTTATTATAAATGGGCGTTTCCAAAAAAATTTTCCTTTGATTATTATACAAAAATTTTTTACACTTTGCCTCAATAACTCGATAGCCAAATATTCCACGCGAAAACATATAAATACTCCTACAATCAATTAATATTTGTCCAATTGTCTGATTGTTGAATATTGTGTTACAATCATACGATTTACACATATCATATATTTGCTTAATAGTATGCGGAATGTTTTCTTTATCAGTTTTTCTTTTTCTTTCTCAACTTTATTTATTGTAATCTTTTTATTTTCCATTGATTTTTTTGAATTTTCTAATAAATTCATCAAATTACTTATTGCAAATTCTGCATTAAATTCTTCTTCATTGACTAGATCTGGATTAAATGTATTATCAGAACCGTATGGACAATGTTCTATATGCCCTGGTTTTCTAGAAGCTGCAAAAAATGAATTTCTTTCACCATCATAACTTCTTAAAAACATTTTTGCATTACATTTTGGATTAGGACAATAATACCTAATTCCTTTTGTCCTATCCGTTATTGCATTTGCTATTACTTTTTCTTCATCTATTCTATCAATTCCAGTATAAGCATACATTGACATAACAATCCCTCATTTCTTTTTATAACTTAAATATATTAATTACTCAAAATCTCAACTATATTATAATACAAAAAGTGTAAGACATATTATATTAATATGCCTTACAACATTAACACCATTTTATTATTACTTATTAACCAAAATATAAACAATCTAATTTCATATCTTATACAATTAGTAATTGATATTATCAATTATATAAATAGCCTGCAATTCCTTGTAATTTATATCATATAATTCTGCAAATATTTCCGCATATATTTCATCCATTCCTGTTAATTCCTGAAACAAATTCTGCATACTGTTTTTTGAAAAATGTCCCATTATTCCCTTAAAAAGCATTTCTTTAAAAGAATCTGCCATATTATAAAATTGCTCAACTGTTATATCTATTTCATTACAGACTTCTTCGTGTACTTCATCATATCTTATAATATATTTATCAAAAATATCTTTGAATAAATATCTAATCTGCATTGTCGTTATGCTTGCATTCTTAATTCTGCTTCTTAATACTTCACACGCATAATATGGCTTTAAATTAGTATTTACAACCATTCTGATATCATCCAGAAGTTCATCGTTATCTTTCACATATTCCTTTAATGCATTAAAAGTTTCAACCTCGCCATTCTTAACAATGCAATCTTTCACTTCATCAAGAACTTCACAAAATTCTTTTATATTTTCGCCTTTCAACAGGCTATCGTAAGGCTCTGTATACCATAGCTCTTGTTTCTGTTCCAATTGTTCTATTTTTTCTTTTAACATTTCCATATGCTACCACCTCTCTAGATACTATTCTATCCAAACCATTATATGTATTGCAGTACCCACCAACATATAATACATCTGACGTTTCTTGTACCTCAAACTTACTCCATGTATTTTGTTTCTTAATGATATCACGTTGAGAATTTATATATTTCTTATAATATTCTGCCATTCTTGGAGTTAATTCATAATTCTCTCCCTCTTTACTGTGAAATTTTCTAACTAATCCATCAGCTATTAATATCTCTAAATACCGTTTAATTTCTTCGTCCGTCAATTGCGATTCTGATATTAATTGTTTCAATCCTATATCAGGCTGAATATATATCTTATCTACTATATTCTTTACATCATCACTTTCAAATAACCGGACTATTTTATTTTCAAATATCTGTTTATTTCTAATGTTATTATCTAATTCCTTTAAGAACTTAATCACTCCTATGCTTTCACCCATAGTTTGATATAAAATTTTTTCTTGAGTATCGGCTTTCTTATGCCTTAATACATTTCTTATTGCTTTTTCTACATAATATAAATCTTTTGAATAATCCTCAAAATTTTTATTAATTATATTACCTATTTGCTTTTCATTTTGTACTGTATTAAGTTCATCTAATCTTCTTATTAAATCATTAATATTCCGTTCTTTATGTAATTGAACACCTATTTTTTTTAATTCATCCATACTCATATGCTCCTTAATCCAGTCAAATCTCATACTCAAACATACACTCTTTATTGCACTGACGACGAGATGAAATATACTCACACGGTGGTCTTTTCTCTTTCTTCTCATCAATAGTATTTTTAACTTCACCCGCAGTAAAAAAGCTTATGGTTTTAAAATTATTCTTCTTATCCTCCGAGTAAGCCGAACACGAATTAACCCATAACACACAACAATTCATTTCTTTACAAATATTAGCAGTCCTAATAAAATCATAATTGCCAGTAGAAAAAGATGGCACTAAAATCATTGTTAACTTATACAAATTAATAATATCAAACAGTAATTTTCTTTCCAAAAAATCCCTGCATATCAATATAGCAATTCTGCCCATTCCTTCACAATGAATTATATTAATTTCCTTATTAGTCCTTTCCAAATCTTCAATATAATTATTGCCATTATAATTTTTTTCATACGGAACATACTTTTTTTGTGAAGACATTACCTCACCAAAATTATCCAAAATGCTAACTCTATTCTGCCGTTCATTCCAGTATGACGGTAAAATAGTTATTTTAGGCAAATCTTCAATAAATTCATCTGACAAAAATTGTGATACCTCTTGATCCAATCCATAATATCCATGTACTTCTGGAAAAATCATAATATCTTTTCCTCTTGCCTGTTGTATCTTCTTCTCTACAAATTCCGCATCATCTACCGGATTGCCTGTATATTGAATATGCATTAAATTATGTTTATTCTCACTAATATAATTAATCTTTTGATTCCATTGATTACTATACGGGACAGTTACAAATTCATATTTACGATTGAATTTCCAATCGCTTTCAATAAAAAAATGCTTATCTTGGTATTTTTCATTAACACTTCTATAATCAATCATTAGAAGATAATATAAATAATTATCTAACCTTACATTAGTATTCTTCCCTCTCGAATCCCTCTCCCATTTACATCCTACTCTTGGAAATAACTTTATATCAGTATCCTTAAAATTGTCATTAAGAGGCATTCTTTCACATCCAGAAAAAGCCTTATTGGCTTCATTCTGTAAAATTGTACATAATGCTTGATCCATATAGCTAATCGTTAACAACATAATATCGTACCTCTTGTCATTAACACATATATCCATAAAAGATAATAAATGCTCCTTCATATTATATAAATTTGCTTTAGTTAATAGTCTCGCATTCATATTATCATCAAATAATTCAGGAATAGATTCAGAAATAGATTTTTTATAATTTATCAATGTCTCATCTGTAATACTATTAAAGTCCTGTATATCTCTGCTATTCCAATTATCTAAAATCTTTCTAATACTTCCTGCCAAAATATTATAAATATACTGCAAATTCTCATCCCCTATCGTGCTTTCAATTAATAAATATAATATTAGTAACTATATATTAGTATTATACATTATTAGTATTAAAAAGTCTATGTTATTCCATAATAAACATTCTTGTAATTATATTGCATTTAAATTTCATATATTTACTTTTCATTTCCCCGCTCCTTAATCCATGCCATCAACGGAACTTCCACACCCTTATACAATAATAATGAAAATCCCCAAACTATAAGCACATATATTAACATATATATCCAATGGGTGTTTACAGATATATTCATCTCGTTAACAACCGCCTTCAATAAATAAAACAAAGGAAAATGCCAGAGATATACTTCGTAAGTTGCATTTCCTAATAACACAACTACTTCATTTGAAATTTGCTTTATATTTACAATTAGCATTATTATGCCTGGATATATTAACAATACTAATTTATAACATAACAAGCCTAAGCTAACACCAATCGAAATTATACCTAACAAGAAGCCTATTAAAGATACCAAGGTAATATGTTTTTTTGATTTATTATCATATATCTGATATACTAATACTCCAATAAAGAATGAAACATACACTCTACAATTAGAAGAATATAAAAATGGAATTCCTCTATTATTATAAAACCCAGCTATTCCGATAAGAATTATCGGCAACCCATATTCCATTTTTCACCTTTTTATCTTTAACCAATTAATTGATCAATATATATACCAAATCCAATAATATAAGAATACACAAAAACCAAGCTGGGGCATTCACGATTGGATTAATCTCAACAATCCATCCTCTACTAACCAATACTAAACTTGTAATTATTTGAATAAACGAGTATTTTATTTTCCCAGTAATTCCCATAATTATTATCGTAAATATCATTGATATTATACACATTGGATATATCCTGATGCAGCTGGAATAGCAACTATTAACGAACCTTGACAGCTGGATAATCGTTCAAAACATTGCTATAAGGATTTTATACCATTTTTTCGGTCAAGAGAGATTAGTTCAAGCTTCATGTATCAAATTTAAAGGTTCAAGATGCAGTTTTTAATTTAGATACTGCTTCGTGAATAATTCAGGTGTATTTATATCTTCAAAATTCAAAAAGCACAAAATACACACAATATATCTTACACTTTTTACGACTAATATTATTTATATTCTTATAAATATAACCGCTTCTACTCTCACAATAAGCAAATTCTCATATCCACTATTATCTTATCTGCAATACTATTCTAACTAAACTGAATTTCCCTATTCAAGTCTTTTAATCATTTTCGCAGGTACACCCGCATATAATCCATTGGATATACAATCTCTTGTAACAACACTTCCACTTGCTATAACACAACCATCGCCTATAGTTACTCCCGGATTAATAATAGAACCTGCTCCTATCCAACAACCATCACCTATAGTTATATCACTTGCAATAACCTTTCCCGTTCTCTTTTTTTTATCCGTATAACTATGATTAGTTGTTAATAACTGACATCTGTATCCAATTCCAACATTTTTTCCTATTGTTATATTTCCGCCTTTAGCATCTAATAAACATTCCTTATTAATATATGAACCCTCTTTTATTTCTATATTTTTCCCACTTATATAACATCTAGCATGTATGGCAGATTTTTTTACAGAAATCTTTTTAATTCCAGCTATATAATAAAATATATTTCTCACCTTAAAATGAACTAAATAGCTAGAGATTATTCCATTTACAAATAAGTCCCATATCCACTCTTTTAAATATAAAAAAAATTTAGTCATTTATATATCCTCTTGCATTTTTATATCATAAAAAATCTTTGGTTCTTTAATATCATCTATAATGTGTTCAAGTATCATTTTAGTATATTTATAATATTCTTTAATAGAATTTTCCTTATAATATGGATTATTTATTTCAATATTATCTTTCATATTTATCACTCTGCTAATAGCTTCATCTATTTGTTTTCTATCACATTTTACATCAATTACACTATTACCTCTCACCCTTCCTTTTTGTCTATCTCCTATATTTATAGTATATATGCCAAGACTTGGTGCTTCAATAATACCTGAAGATGAATTGCCTATTAAACAAATGGAATTTTTTAACATATAATGATATGCGTCCGTATGTAAGTTTTCTATATAAACTGCGTTTGAATTTTCATCAACATAATCCTTTATTCTTTTTCTTATTATATCCGAATAAGTATCTGCATTTGTTCCTAAAAAAACATATTTATATTGACTATATCTTTTAATAGCATTTAATAATTCATTAACCTGATCTAACACATTTATATTCGTTAATGTCTCTGGATGAAATAGAATTACAAAATAACTCTTTTTGTCCATATTTTTAACATACTCAGGTACATTTTTTTCATTTATCTTAAGACAATTTTCAGCTCCCAATGCACCTAAATAATATACCCTATCAGGTGATTCTCCCAATTGTATCACTCTCTTTCTATATATCTCTGTAGCTGTAAAATGATACATACTCATTTTAGTAATTGAATGTCTAATAAATTCGTCATAATTACCATATGTCGCTTCTCCGCCGTGTATATGTAATATAGGTATTCTATTAATTGCAGCCGATATAGCAACCGATAGCATTTCATACCTATCACCTAAAATTATTAACAAATCATACTTATTTTTATCAAAAACCTCTGCAAATGACTTGATAATTTCACCAATAGATAATAATATATTTTTATTAGATGTTGAATTCAAATCAACCTTTACTTTTGATTCAATATAAAATCCATCATCTTCTATCAATGAAACTTGGTTACCATATTTATCATCCAACAAAGCCCCTGTAACAAGAATACTCAAATCAATATTTTCGTCATCATTTAATAAACGCAAATACTCTCTCATTATTCCATAATCAGCTCTTGATCCCGTTGCAAATGCTACTTTTTTCATATATTTTTCCTCTTTTTCATACATATACAAGCTAATTCATAATCTAATTCCGTATCTATATCAATTGAATCAATCTGATTCATAATATATGCTATACTTCTTGCTCCAAAAAAATGTTTTTTTTGTAAATATTGCTCTTTTTTTCCAATAAAAATTGCTCCATTAGGAGAATATTCTTTGAATGATTGTCTTCTATAATTAGAAAAATCTCTATCAAAATATTTAAGACTTTCATCTGAATCAATAGGTTTTATTAAATCTGCCGTATGCTCTGCTTCTTTAACTGAAACCAAAAAATCAAAATCAACTATATTATTTTCAAATTTTTTAATAGCCTTAATAATATGTAATTCATTTCTCATTGGTGATGTTGGTTGCAATAATACAAAATAATCAAAATCATCACTTTGCTTATATATAACGTCTTCAATTACCATATAAGATGTTGCATTATCATTAGATAACCTTTCTCCTCTCAATATGACTTCTGCTCCATATTTTTTCGCAATTTCGGCATATTTTTCCGAATCCGTAGTGACAATAACTTTATCAAAACATTTACTATTAATAGCCGCTTCAATAGAATATGCCATTAACGGTTTACCACATACTTTGATTATATTTTTATCTTTTAAACCTTTAGACCCTGAACGTGCCGGTATAATTGCTATTTTTTTCATAATATCTACCACCTTTTATAAATCTTGCCATTTAAAATTAGTATGTGTTATTAATTCATCTATATCAAATTCCTTCTCTGCCGTCTTTCCTAATATATTATACCATTCCATAGGATTGATACCATTGCCCGGTCTTTTACACGTAATATTTTCTTCTGTAAAAATATCACCTTTATTTATTTTTTTTGATGCAACTATTGATTTTCTAGCAACTATTTTATTTTTTCTTTCCGATAAAGTAACAATCTTTTTATCACTTCCTAACATTGTCTCAATTCTACGAACATTTTCAACCAATGCTCTCAATTCATCTGGAGTTGCTGATGCCTTATGATCTGGTCCGCTAAAATTTTTATCTAATGTAAAATGTTTTTCAATTAAACATATTCCCAAGGCTGTCGCACCCACGGCCGCAATATATCCAACAGAATGATCTGAAAAACCAACATTAACTTTTGGAAAATTGTTTTTCAAATCTTTTATAGCCAAAATATTTACATCACAATCTGGTGTTGGATACTCTGTATTACAATGCAATAATATAATATCCTCTTCCTTTGTTCCTGCTTTTACTAATATATCAATACACTTTTTAATCTCATCTATAGTTGCCATTCCTGTTGAAAGAATTATTTTTTTCCCTTGTCTATCAATAGAACCTATTCTTTCTAAATATGGAAGGTTAGTAATTTCTCCTGATGGAATTTTCCACAATTTTTGATTTATAGAATCTAAAAAATCTACAGATTCCATATCAAACGGAGTTGAAAATACTACTAACCCTAAACTTTCTGCATATTTTTTTAACTCAATAAAGTCATTATAACTCAACTCCAACTTAGCTGTCATTTCTAACTGTGAATCATTCTCACCTGTTGTTTCCTTTTGATATTCCGCTTTAGGAGCATATCGTGAAATTAAATTTTTTGCTTTAAATGTTTGAAATTTAACAGCATCTACTCCACATTTTTTTGCTTCTTCGACCAATTTTTTCGCTAATTTTTTATCACCATTATGGTTACAACCTATCTCAGCTACTATAAAAACATTATTCATCCTTCGGCTCCATTTCTTGTCTAAATTCATCTATAAAATCACTAGGATTATAAAACAATTCAAAATTTTCTTTTATTTTATTATCTGACCAATTATACCAATCTATCTTATTTAACTCACTTCTTATATTTTCATCAAATCTAAATATAAAATGTTTAGCTGGAACATCATCTACAATTTCATATGGAGAAACATTTTTTGTAACCACCTCTTCTGCTGCAATAATAGCTCCATTGGCTATATTTACACCTGGCAATAGAACAAAAAGCTCCTATTTTTGTACGTTAAGCAGTATTGGGGAAATCCATTCTGTAACTATGTTACCCAACCGAAACACCAAATCGTTTTTTATAATATTGTCTAAGCAAATTTCCATCATTATCATCAAATTTCCCAAGTACTTTTCGTATATTTTATAAAAGTATTTTTTTCATCCTAACATAGCTCCATTTTTTATCACCCTAGCTGGAACACCTGCAACAGTTACACCATCCTCAACTGATCTTATAACAACAGCACCTGCCCCAACAGTAGACCAGTTTCCAACTCTAAGTTGTCCAATTATAACTGAACAACTTCCTATAAAACTTCCTTCTCCTATCTTAACATCTCCATTAATGACTGAATTTGTAGACATATTTACATGTTTTTCTAAACTACATCCATGTTCAACTAATGCTTTTGTGTTTATTATGCTATTATCGCTAATATATGCATTACTATTTATTATAGCCATTTTACCAACAAAACAACCATTTCCAATATTAGCATTAGGAGATATAATAGCAGAACGATCGACTATATTAATTATCCTTTTATGCTCCTGTACCAACTTATCATACCATTTTTTTCGCTTCAAGTTATTTCCAATTGAAATAAAAAAAACATATTTACTATTCTTATCCAAATCATCTAAACTTTTACCCAATATAGGATAACCTAAATGTTCTTTTTTTTCACTATATTCATCTATAAATCCTACAACCTGATAATTAAAATAATCAACTGAATCTAATACAGACTTTGCATATCCACCTGCACCTATTAATATTAATTTTTCCATAATATTCTCCATTTATCATTTATAAAATATCTGATAATAATTCATGTTCTTTTTCTATCATTATATATCCGACTTCTTTTAACTTATTATATTGTTCTATATCACTAACATTGTCAATAACTATTTTCTTATTCATAGAATACGCTTGAAATAATACCGTTGAAAATCTTGAAACTATCTTATCTGTTTTATTTATTGAGTCAAATATTGAAATATCTTTAGGATTTTCTATATAATCAATTTTTATTATATTCTTTTTTAAAATTTCTTCAATTTGAGATGGATGAGGTCTTATCATTACTTTTAATCCCTTTAATACAAGCTTATTTATAACATCTGCTAGTATTTCCAAAGACTCCTTGCTTTCATAATTCAAATAAAAACATATATCTCTTTCATAATTAAATAAGCCTTCTCCTTTTTTATTTAACCATGGGTTAAAAACACTTATGTCATCATATTTAAATAATAGCCTATTGTACAATTTTACATAATATTCATCCCATACATATATTTTATTAAAATGAGCCAATGTATTTAAATGTGAATATAATTTTTCTCCATGCATAAAATCAATATGTTCAATATTATTTTTACTACATAATATTGTTAATATAGATGAAGCACAAGATGATTCATAAGTCGTAACTATTTTCAATGGTTGATATTTATTTATAATATACGAGTAATTTGCTAATGAAAAAAGAGTTTCAAATAAATATGACCAATCATTATAACTAACTATTTTCATCTTATTAAATATATATTTTGTATTATTGTCCCAATAAAAATTTTGTCCAAAACTAAATTGATAAGCATTTTTAAATTCGCCCGGTAAAATATCTTTATTATTAGATATCTTATAATAAACGACATCTTTTTTTTCTAAATCAATTTTTCTTTTTGACTTAACAATTACATAAAAATAAAATAAATGCCCAATAATATAATATGTAACTTTCCTGATCAATATAAATTTACAATCACCATATTTTTCTCTAATTTTATACTGATAAAATGATCTTTTATAATCATCAATTTCTAATTCTGAAATTTTATGTAAATCTTCTTTAAATGCAGCAATATCACTTGGAATAGGATTATGAAAATTAAATAATTTTGCTTTTATTTTCCTCATAAAACTTTTCATATTTTAAAACTCCATTCTATTCTTTAAAATTTCTTTAAAGATATTTACTTTCAATATTATACAAATTATAAAATATATAATTATATATAATATACTTAATATAATAAACGTCATAAAATTATCTATTAACAACTTCTTTATGAATATCACGGATATAGTTGCCACTACTGAAGCTGCTACTATTTTTATTATTTCACTAACAATTAACTTAATACTAAATTCCCCGATATATCTTATTACATCCCTAGATAACATAGGAATTACACATAAAATTGCCAATGATGAAGCTAAAGCAATTCCATAACTTCCTATTGATTTAAAAAACAAAAAATCTAATATGATATTTATTATCACCATTACAATTGATGCTTTTATTGTACACTTAACAATCTTATAAGCATGTAATGCTCTAGTAAAAACATCTTGAAAACCATAACCTAACAAACCTATAGCATAGCATCTCATAATATTTGCAGTTATGTTTGTCTGAGCTGATGTAAAATTTCCTCTTTCAAATAATATCTTTATAATATCATTTGAAAAAACAATTAAATAAAATGCTAATGGAATTATAATCAAATTTATAATATTAGAAGATTTTTCTATTATATTTAATACACCCTTTTTGTCATTTTGATTTTTCAAACGTGCAATATCTGTAAATCCTACTACACTTATTGCTGTACTTACTAAGCTGACAAAAACCACCGTTATCTTACTTCCATAAGATAACATTGTAATGCTACCTTCTTCTAGCATTGAACCAAATGCTTTATCTGTAACTACATTTACTTCTCTTACAGCTGTAACAATAATTGTTGCCAACATCATTTTTATCATTATTTTTATGTCATTGGTTATTCCTATTGACAGCTTAAATTCAACACCATTTTTTCTTAAAATAATCAATTCAGGTATAATAGAAATAAATGTCGTAACTGTAAGTATTATTCCTATAATATAGATATTGCTATTAACATTAAATATAATCAGATATAATACCATAACACAGTAGGGTATAACATTGGTCACTTCACTAATATTATATTTCTGTAATATTTGAAAATTGCCTCTATTTATTCCTCTCAACATATTTATTGATACTATCGGCATCTGTAATAATATCATTTTAATTAAAATAATTTTGTCACTGCCCTCATAACCCGGGGCAACCATTTGAGTTATCGGATTGATAAATAAATAACTAATCACAATAATTGCAAATGAAAGTATAAATATATCACCATATACTTTACTAATGAATTTATTTCTTTCTCTTTTATCTTTTGATACAAAATACTCAGTTGTTACTGGAACATACGCTGTTGCCAACGGCGAATTAACCATTGAAACAAACATTGATATTGTTGATTGTGATATCAGATATATATCATTTAAGTTACTTGCTCCCAATGATTTTGCTAAAAAAACATCTCTTACTAAATTTACAGTTTGGCATAATATTGATATAAACGCAAGTTGCAAGGATTTTTTATAAAAATTACCATTTGTTTTTGCCATATTCATTACCTTTTATTTTATTCGAATTTTATAAAAATCTGTTGATTTAATATCAATCATATTAAAATATATAATCATCCAAAAAATCCATGCAGAATTTAAAAAAATAGTTTGAGCAAAGGACAATACAAGTAATAAAAAAATAAACATTTTATCACCATATGTAATTATCTGTTTAACAATAAATAAAATATATATTAATAGTCCTATAACGCCAAATCCAACTAATATATCTGAAATAGATGTAATATATGCTGAATTTCTCATTAATATACTAACTCTATCTGTAAGTACAATTCTTTCTTCAGAAAGAAAATATGTCAAATTATTTTTTCCTATACCTAAAACTTTTTGTTCAAAAGAAAGTTTATTAAATACATCAAAACCATGTGATAATCTTGTATTATTTGTAATATCAATATCTAGAATTTTACTTATAGCATAATCATACACTGTAGTTTGTCGTATCACTAAAAATATCGCTAATCCTAAAACAATTACCCCAATTTTAAATACTTTATTCGTATTAGATGACATTAAATAATATCCAAACAATAACACCACTGCAATTATACCTAAAGAAGATGTAGAAAATAATATTGATATTGAAAAAAATACAACCCATTTTAAATTATGCTTTTTTAATTGATAATATAAAAGTGGCAAAATATATGTTGCATAAGCTTGTGGCTCTGGGAAAAAACCGCAAGGTCTAGTTCCCCCATTAAACCAACTACTTGTATCTATTGGCAACAAGACTATTGGATATACTTTCATTCCAAGTACATAAAGTTGTATACTTTGAAAAATCATTGCTATCGAACATATGAAACCTACAATTAAGTACACATTAAAAAATGCGTCTAAATTAATTTTTTGTGTACAAATACATATGACTAAAAACATCATTATTATTGCAAGTAAATTAAATAATCTTGAGCTGTTAAATCCACCATACACCATAAATATGAATGGTTGCGTACAAATAGCGTATACAACGAATATCAACAATAATTTATTTACATATACAACATCATTACTAATCAAAATACTTTTTATCATTCTAACTAAAACATACAGATAAATTATAAGCATACCAATTGAACTTACTGTTGGAAGTATATAATATGACAAAATGACATAAAAAGGTAAAAAGATTTCTAAAAAGCCACAATCTTTTATCATATTCAATTGTGATACTTTAAATTTCATTTTCAAAGCAATTCACCTCTTTAACTATTTTATTTATATCTAAAAAAACGCATTCTTTAATTGCATCATTATAAAATCTTATATATTGATTTTTTAAATCATTTTTATTTTTTTCAACTTCTCTTTTTATAAAATTCTTGTTCCAATCGGTGTTAAATGTTTCTATAATTGCATCTTTAACATTTTCATCTTCTCGATTTTCTACAATGGTAAAACCACCTTTAAAATACACATCTTCATATGCATCTAAATCTTTATACATTATTGTTGGTAATCCAAAATATCCTGCTTCAATTATTGATAAACCAAATCCTTCACTTTTACTAACTACAATATTTGCATCAGATATTTCATATAATTCTGCTAATGTATTTTTATCTACAAATCCCGTTATTATTACTCTATCTTTTATATTTGTTTTTTCTATCTCTTTATTAATATATCCTTTTATATTATTTTTACCTGCTAATATAATGTATAACTTTTCTTTATATTTATCTGGTAACAATTGATATGCTCTAATAATTTGAACTTGATTTTTTCTTTGTCCAATGGAACCTACACATATTAAAACATTCGCATCATTAGGTATGCCATATTTTTCCCTTAATAACTCTCTATTCTCGCCGCTTTTTTTAATATCAATTGTATTTTTTATTATACAAGCATTTGATTTTCTTTTAAAATCATTTTCTATATTTTTTAAGACACCGGAACTAACCACACTAAATTTTATATTTTTTTCTAATGCAGAGCTAATAAAACTTTTTTCTATATTTTTTTGAAAATCCGAGCATTCGTTCGATTTGTATGATAATCCATGTAATGTGTATGCTGTACAATATCTTTTTGCAGCTTTATCAGCACATAATAAATTACCATATGTAATACCATTTATATGAATTATATCCGGTTTTTCTTTTTCTATAATACTTTCAAAATACTCAGCAATTATCATGCTTCTAACATTTTTTATTTTTTCTTTAAAAGAGCATTTCATCTTCATTACATTTGTGTATTTTTTCAAACTAACCTTTAATACATATGGAATAACGCTCATATTGCTATAAGAATAAACCTTACACCCATCAACCATTGATTTTTTCCCTATTGGTGAAGTTGTAAAAAAAACAATTTCATTATCATTTGATAATGATTGACCAATCTGTGTAACGACATAATCTAATCCTGTAAAATGCTTTCTGCTTGAATTTTGAGCATATATCGCACCTGTCACTAATAATATTTTCATATATATTTTTTTTGCATAATATGCAAAACTCCTTAATTATACAATTTTCTCTCAATTCACATATTTTCATTATAATATTTAATATAAATGTAAACTTATCAATTCTCGTACTCTTTCCACATATCATGTGGCTCAAATTTCCATTCATTATCCATCTGAATATTTGATAAAATATTCTTTTTACCATTAAATATAACTTCTATATTTTTTTCGTTATTAATAGCATATTCTGCTATATATTTTATCATATCATACTTAAATCCCATTATTTTACACATTGTAGAATCAAAAGCATAAGAATTTTCAGATAACATTACCATTCCTAACGTTTTGGGTGATGGCTTAACTGGACCATTTTTTTGTCCACATATAATCATATCACCTAAAACCAACATTTTTCTTTGTTTCTCATCACATATATTACCATTTTTATCACCATAATTTATTATTGTATTTAAATCCAGAATCGTTCTCCATATAGTATCATTTCCGTACCATCCTCCGATCCTAACTTTATCTTTGGAAACAACACTTCCTAATACATAAAAAACTTTTTCAAAAAAACTATAAAACTGAGCAATATGATAATGCTTATTTAAACTACTATCTGTTTTCTTCTCATCCAACACTTCCATATAGTGCTTAAATATATTCTTTTTCTTATATGCATCTCCGCCTTCCTCCACAGATCCTATTTTTCTATGAGGAAGACTATTTTTATCATATATAACTCCAACCATATTCTTTAATGCCGCTGTCATTCCAGCAAGCCTATGGCATTTAGGCTTTGGTATATTAATTATAACATCTGCTTCCAATACAATTTTATTTAATACATATTTATGTTCTTTTTCATTATGATAATTTTGTGTATCTTCTCCCATATACTGCGACACTTTATACTTACCATTATTATTAGTTCCCAGTTTATGATAAGATTTGTCTTTCAAATCCACAACTATTGATTCATTATAATCATTATCTTTCTTTTCAAGTATAACATTATTCTCTATAACTGTTGAATAGTGTCTCAGATCTCTAATCTGGATATTTGGTATATATTTTCTCCAGAATTCAAACAACTCATTATACCCAGCATTTTTTAAAGCTTCCTCTAAATTACATTCCTGCATAGGAGCATCTGCCACATATATCTCACCAGAATTTGCTAACGCTATATAAACATAATCTACAATAGCCCTTACAACCGATGGATGTGTTACAAGAGCTCTTAAATCATTTTCGTTATCTATCGCTTTATTTATATGCATAACCCAATTAGGCTTGACCAATATCTTCTGATCTTTCTTGATAATATCACCTAATGGATTCCATTCTTTCTTTCCAAAGTTATCTCTATCATACCCCATACTATACAATGTATTACGTACCATATCATAGACCGAATTTTCTTCTCCAGCTATTTCATCACCAAATGGATATTCAGGATATTTATTACTTGGACTATAATAATATTTACCACTAGGATAATCTGTCATATTCTTCCTATATTCTATAGCTACATTAGAATTCATATCAATTATTCCTTTCTGGTAAAATAAATTTATCACCAATTGTAAAATCAAATTCATCAGGAGCAAATTTCATATATCCACTTCCATCAAAAAATGTTATTTCACCAAAATACACTTTATTTTCTATACAATATAAATCAATTCGTGATTCAGGAAATGGTTTTGATAAAATTTGTGCTATTTCATACATTTTATCATAAACCTGTGGCTTCTCAACCACTCTTTTCAAAGGCTTCTCATCACATCTGACAACATTTAATTTTTCATAGGTATCAGCCTTAAACACACCCAATCCAGCTTTATCTCCAACTTTTCTGTCTGCCAATACATATAAATATTCTGGCTTACCATTAAAGCAAAAGAACTTATAATCTATCAATCCACCAGCTTCTGCTTTGGATGGCAAAAGCTGTTCTATTATTATTCTATGCTTTCTTCCGCCATAAACCCATTCTCTTCCACCTTGTCTATATGATGTACTTGAATGTGTCCATTTATTTAATATATTTAAAAAATCCTCTTTTAAATTTTCTTTGTTATTACATATAATTACAGAATTTCCGCCACCACCTAATGTATCTTTTGCCACAAATTGATCCGGTAATTCTTCTATCTTAATATTCCTAACATCATCATATACACCGACTATAGGAATCAATATTTCAGACAATCCACATTCTTCAACATATTTTCTTACTTCATATTTATCAACACACTGCTGCATTAATAAATCTCTATAATAAATTTTGTACCACTGTAATTTTTCTGTAAATCTCACAGGATTGTCCAAATTTAACTTTCTATGTAATTTAATTCTATACTGCAATTTAATCATAGATTTATCTGGTATAAAAGAGAAACATTTTAAAATTGCTAATCTCATTTTTCTTGATTTTATTATATCTTTATATGACAATATTATTTCCTCTCATTTCCTTTAAATAAGCTTCAACAACAATATTCCTATCAAATTCACGTTCCATCTTTAATCTTGCATTCTTACCCATCTGTTGTCTATCTGCATTACTCATATTAACGAATTTATCAACAGCTTCTATAAGCTTCTGCGTATTTCTTGTCTCAAAGCAAAATCCTGTTACGCCATCTTCTACTGTTTCTCTACAACCTGCTCTGTCCGTTGTTATAACTGGACGTCCACTTGCTTCACTTTCCAATAAAACATTCGAAATCCCCTCAGGATAATACGATGGATGAATTGTACAATGAGCAAATTTTAAATATTCAGATGTATCACTCACTTCTCCATGATATTTTATAATATCTTTTGCTTCATAATCATCTAATATATCTTTGTATTCTCCATCACACGGACCCAATATATGAAATACTGTATTAGCATATTTTTCTTTTATTGTCTTTGCGCAGCTAAGATATTCTTCGATACCTTTTTCCTTTATAATTCTTGCTACGAATAAAAAATGTATTCCATTTTCATCACTAGGATAATCCATATACTTCCATTTATCAAGATTAACCCCAGAACCCGGAATCATACGATAGTGTCCATTATACATTTTATGCTGGATAAAGAAATCTCTGTTCTGTTCATTCTGAAAGAATACACAATTAGCTTTCTTAGCCGCTTTTCTATACAAGCTAATCATTAATGGCTGTAATATACCTGGCTGTTCTACTGCCGTTCCAAGTCCTGATACATTCATAAGATAGGGTATTCCCATATTCCCTGCTACTATTCCCGCATAAATACATACTTTTGTCGTATATGTAAGTATTATATCTGGCTTAACTTCTCTAAATATTCTTTTGTAATCTTTTATTAATTGTGCATCTTTAAATGGATTAGTCCCTCTTTTATCAATTGATACCGAAATATAGCTGCATCCCATTTCAGTCATATATTTAACCTTAGGTCCGTTAGGCAGACATATATATACTTCATTATTATCTGTTAATAATCTTTCTAACAATTCCACTCTAAAGTTGTATAACACAAAATCTCTGTTAGCCAGTACTAATACTCTCATTATCTTATCCTCTAATTATCTTCCCTAGCCGCCGCACTCTCCTGTCTTGCAGCTTCCAGCTCCTGTCCATATTCATTCATTATCTTGCTATTCTCTTCTGTAAAACCCTCTGTGCTTTCCTTGCTGAATATTATTTTTACAGTTTCAAGCACTATCTGGAAATCAAGCATAAGTGAATAGTTTACAACATATATAAGATCCATCTTAAGCTTATCGTAAGATGTTGTATTGTATCTGCCATATACCTGTGCATAACCTGTAAGTCCGCCTTTGACCTTAAGTCTGTAGCCAAATTCTGGAATATCTTCTGTATATTTGGCTACATGCTCAACTCTTTCTGGTCTTGGTCCTACAATACTCATATTGCCTGCCCATATATCAACAAGCTGAGGAAGTTCATCTATTCTTGTTGCTCTTATGAATTTACCCACCTTAGTTATTCTGTCGTCATCAGAAGTCGCTGGATGCGGCTTGCCATCTTTTTCTGCATCTTCTTTCATACTTCTGAATTTATGTATTCTAAATACCTTGCCATCGTATGTACATCTGTCCTGCATAAAGAACACTGAACCGCCGTCCTCTAACTTTATACATATTGCTGTTATAAGGAATACCGGTGATAATATTATAAGTCCTAATGTTGAACCTACAATATCAATAGTTCTTTTAACAAATGCCTGTCCTGTTGTCATTCCAACATTTTTAGCAAGGAATAATGGGGAATCGAACAGATTAATCTCTTCTGAACCTCTTACAAGTATATCCTGTATCTTAGGTGTATAATATACAGGAATATCTTTTTCAAAGCAGAATTTCAGTATTTCTTTTCTCTCGTTGTTTGGAATATCATTAAGAAGAACTGCTTCATATTGAAGTATTTTATTATATATTACATCTGATGCCTCTTTATATGATATTTCTTCACAAACTTCGTATTTATCACTTCTGTTAGATATTTTATAACGTAAATGATTTTTATGAACACCGTTAATCTGTAATAATTTTATTGGTGGGAATATCATTCCGTATATCCTTATCCCAACAAGGTCATACAATACGCAGAACACTAAATCAATCAATGTTGAAACAGCTATCAGACATGCAAGTCGTCCCATACTGTCAACTCGTCCCGCTGTTAAAGCTATTATAAGATATTCTCCAATTGCCGTTGTTATAAGTGCAAGGAACTGTGAGAATACAAGATTAACAAGTTTAATGTATCCAAGCTTAAATCCGCCCCACATTTTATATGTAACAAAGATAAGGAGAAAGATTGTGAATACCATAAGCTTATTACCACTTCCCATAAATGGTGTCTTAAGCATTGTATTATATACATTATTCCACATATATGCAAAATGCAATGTAAGTATCAGGAGCATTATTATATTAAATGCCCCTACATACATACTTACATTTTTATTTCTACTCATCCTGCCCTTATTTTCTTTCATCTTATCCTCGTTCCAATCTTATATTTATCTATATATTATTGTTATTTATTTCTCATCATAATCCATAAGAAAATCTCCATCAAACTCATCTGCTGATGGCTTCTTTCTTACACCAGTGTTATTTCCTGCTACATTAGCTTTCTTTCTTGCGGCTACCTCGCCAACACTTCCTGCCTGTCTTTTGACTGGCTTAGAAGCATTGTTAGTATTCTTTCTTGCTAATGAAGCATTTCTTGCTTTCTCAAATGATTTATCTGGTGACTCCTCGCTGTTATAATGTCCATAATAGCTGCCGTAGTATTTACCGTAATACTTGCCGTAGTATCTTCCATAGTAACCATTTTCTGATAAATCAACCTTATTAAGAACGCTTCCGATTATCTTAATTTTTGTCTTTTTAAGCTGTCCCATTACATTCTGTGCGAACTTATAGCTTACCTGGTTAGCTGCGATTACAAGAACCGCACCATCACATACCTGTGCAACAATAGCTGCATCGATAACACTTCCAAGAGGTGGTGTATCGATGATTACATAATCATACTTTTCTCTCATCTGTCTTACAGTCTCTTTGAATAATGGGCTGTCAAGAAGCTCTGATGGGTTAGGTGGCACTGGGCCAGCAAGAATAACGTCCATATCCGGCACATTTGTCTGATATATTACTTCTTCTAATGTGTTCTGTCCTGAAAGAAAATGTGTCAATCCCTTAACACCCTTCTTAACTCTGTAACGTCCTACAAGAACTGACTTTCTTAAATCACAGTCAATGAATAACACTCTCTTTCCGCCATCTGCTATTGATGAAGCAAGGTTCATTGTTACTGTTGATTTACCTTCATTAGGTCCACAGCTTGTAAACATTACTACCTTTGTATCCTTACCACTTAAGAATATGTTAGTTCTTAAATTTCTATAGCTTTCTCTTACCTGATAATCATCATGCTGGTTAGTTTCTATATTAATTGTCTGCATATTTTTAATCCTTTCACACTCTCTTATTTACCTATTTTCTTGTTTTCTTTTTCTTACTGCTTGGCTGTCCATTATATTCTTCTTCAGTTAATGGAATAAGTGAAAGATTAGTTATGCCAAGATATTTTTCAACATCATCTGATGTCTTAATTCTATCATCAAGAATGAAGTTGACTACAAGCACTGCTATTGCTATTACAATACCTGCTATTGCACCAAGCATTGTATTCTTCTTAACATTAGGACTTGATGGTGCATTTGCAACACGTCCATATTCAATTACATTAACGCCTTCAATCTGCATTACTGATGTTATCTGCTTAGCAGATACATCTGCGATTGCATCTACTATTTCTTTAGCTCTCTTAGGGTCTGTATCTGTAACTGTTACCTGAAGAACTCGTGAATCTGTCTCGATTTCACAAGAAATCTTGCCAACGAGTGCATCTGGTGTTATATCAAGATCAAGGTCTTTAACTACCTGTTCTACTACTGGAAGGCTTGTCACAAGAACTTTATAATCTTTAACAAGCTGTGTTGATGACTGAATATCACTAAGTGTTGTAGTAGTACCATTCTGTCTGTTGATTATATATAATTTGATGGATGACTGATACTGAGGTGTAATTGCTATCTCTGTTATTCCAAATGCAACTATTGCTGTCACAACACCTGCTACAATTACTATCCATATCTTTGATAACAGCATCCTTATGATCTGCATAATATCAATTTCTACTTCTTCGTTGTTATCTTGTCTGATATTTGTTTCCATATTATCTCCTATCCTTTGCGCCTTGAATATTTACCCAGGCGTTTATTATATTAATATTGTTTCTTCAAATGTACTTAAAATATATAAATTATGATGTAACTGTCTAAATCATAATTATTTAAAACATTTCATAATTTATTAACAATATTAGTTCTGTACAATTATACGAACCTTGTCTAATAATGTCAACAAGGCTGGCTGCCATCTCTTTTTTTGATTAAATGTCTTACCCCCCCCCCTTGATTTTAGCTGGTTTCGAGATGATTGACTTATTTTTTATGTGATTTGCAGGAAAATGTTTTTAAAAAAGAACATTCTATATTATTATCAATATACGTTACAAATCACACCTAAAAAATGCGAGAACATCCAATCTGACATTCTCGCAAGTTTCACTGTTACAAGCTACTAGCCGGAATCGAACCGGCGACCTACTGATTACGAATCAGTTGCTCTACCGACTGAGCCATAGTAGCATACCTAAATTATTGTACTCTTATTTGGTGGAATTGTAAAGGTGGAATTTATCTTATTCGAATGAATAAGATTAAAGACTAGCATTATTTATTGGGGACAATAAATCTATAACGCTTTAATTCTTCATCTGTTTTATTATTTTTATACATTTAATATACTATATTTTTATTCTCATTGCAAGCACCTTTTCACATTTCCACCCCCTCCGCATAAATTATAATAACAATACTTATACCAAGAGGTTATTTATGAAAGCTCTCCCCACCAATTCATCCCCTCCTCTGTTATCGCTCAAAGGTATTTCCTTTGCATATAATACGCCGAAAAGTGAAATTCCTGCACTTGATAATATCTATCTTGATATTATGCCGCAGTCTTTTACATCTATAGTCGGGCCTTCCGGCTGTGGCAAATCGACCTTGCTTTCCATCATATGCGGGCTTCTTTCGCCACAGAAGGGTGAGGTTGTTTTTAATGAGGATATTCTACACGATAATGCTGTATCTCCAAGAATTGGATTTATGCCACAGAAGGATACTTTATTTGAATGGCGCACTATTTATAAAAATGTGACACTCGGTCTTGAAATTAATCATCTTAAAGATAAGGAACATTTAGAAAATGTTGACAATATGCTAAAAGAGTATGGCCTATACCAGTTTTGCAATGTCCATCCTTCTGAATTATCCGGAGGCATGCGTCAGCGTGCGGCATTAATAAGAACCCTTGCACTTAACCCGGATATTCTTCTGCTTGATGAACCATTTTCCGCTCTTGATTACCAGACGAGGCTTGAAGTGTCTGATGATATCGGCAAAATCATTAAAGAGCAGAAAAAAACAGCCATCCTTGTTACTCACGATATATCGGAGGCTATCTCTATGGGCGATAGTGTTGTTATTCTTTCACACAGGCCTGCACATATTAAAAAAGTTGTTAATATTAACCTTTCCATTCCTGACAGAACACCATTTACTTCAAGACAGGCTCCTGAATTTGCAGGATATTTTAATGAAATATGGGAGGATATACAATGAATAAATCTATCAAAGCAATCAATAAAAAAGACATCTCTAACTCCCGTACACAATATCTTAACCACATAAGATTATATAAAATCTCCATAACTGTATTAAGATTTTTGATTTTAATGGCATTTATTGCCGCCTGGGAAATATCAACCCGTACTGGTATTCTTAATCCATTTATATTCAGCTCACCATCAAGAATATGCACAACTTTTATTGCTATGGCTAAAGATAACAGCATATTCATTCATATATGGGCGACACTTTTTGAAACATTTTTATCTTTCTTCCTTATTATAATTGTCGGAATGGGAGCAGCAATTCTTCTCTGGCTGTGGAAAGGCTTATCAGACTGCATTGAGCCTTTCCTTATTGTGCTTAACAGCCTGCCCAAATCAGCACTTGCCCCTATGATAATCGTCTGGCTTGGCAATAATATGAAAGCTATTATCATAACCGCTATATCTGTAGCCATATTTGGTATGATAATTAACATATATACCGGATTTTTAGAAATTGACAAGGAGAAAATCATTCTTATTAAGACACTCGGCGGTACTAAGAAAGATATTCTTAAGAAACTCATACTTCCCGGTTCTAAGCAGATAATAATAAGCAATATGAAGGTCAACATCGGTCTTTGCCTTGTTGGTGTAATAATTGGCGAATTCTTAGCCGCTGATAAGGGACTTGGCTACCTTATTATATATGGTTCGCAGGTATTCAAGATGACTTATGTATCTATGAGCATTGTTATACTCTGCATTATCTCAACTGTTCTATTCAAACTTGTTGATGTCATAGAGAAAATGTTTCGTGATTGACATTTTTATCTTTTCATAATATACTGCAAATATACAAATTATGCTTTATATCGCATACAGTTTATTGTATACTCATATAGCTTATAATTAATGGCATTACTATAGATTATCACGCGCCCCGCTGGCGCAGAAATGAGGATTTAATGATTTCACTCCGCATTAAGGACACTAAAGTATTTATGTCCCAGCTGCTTATCAAGGATACCTTCGATAGAATGCTTCTGTCAGAAGCCACAATAAAGACTGCGTGTTCATACACTATTAATGGACAGATTAACAAGGAATATTATTCTGATGAAGAATGGGATAATCTTAATAATAACGAAAAGTCTTATTCAGAATGGGGTAATATTAAGCCATTCTGTTTTAGTCTTATTAAGGGTAATAAAGTTCCTGCTGCTATGAAGCTTGTTATGCTTGCCTCTTATGAACTTGTCACAGATATTATCGCAAAGAATAACATCGCTGTTATGCCTGAGAATGTTAATGGTCTCTTTATTAATATGAAGTATCAGGAAGGTCATGTAGATATTATTACAGGAACTTCTCTTAATGTATTTACATTAGATAAGCAGCTTGATACAGCTTTCGACCAGTATATCAAGACATTTCTTGCTAATGCCGGTCTTGATTTTGAAGAATTATAGTGAGTTTATTAATATTTAATATTTATCTAAAGCCTTGATTTTACTGTATTATCTCCATTTTTGTTAGCACTCATTAGATTTGAGTGCTAATTTTTGCTTGACTTCCACTTTTAACAATATTAAACTTAGACTTAATTAAGGATATAAAGATACATATATTTATTCTTTACATCTAATGAATATTAAAAGATAGGAGATAATAATTATGTCTAATACACACGGAAGTTTATCTATTAACAGTGACAATATTTTTCCAATAATTAAAAAATGGATGTACTCTGACCACGATATTTTCTACAGAGAGCTTATATCTAACGGCTGCGATGCCATAACAAAGCTTAAAAAGCTTGATATGATTGGTGAATATGAAGCACCTGATGATATTGAATATAAGATTGATGTTAAAGTAAGTGCTAATAATAAGACTATCAAGATTATTGATAATGGTATTGGTATGACTGATGGTGAAGTTGAAGAATATATTAACCAGATTGCTTTCTCTGGTGCAGAAGCATTTCTTGAAAAATATAAGGACAAGGCTAATGATGACCAGATTATCGGTCACTTCGGACTTGGTTTCTACTCAGCATTTATGGTAGCTGATAAGGTTACTATTGATACTCTTTCTTTTAAGGAAGGTGCTAAGGCTGTTCACTGGGAATGTGACGGCGGTACAGAGTATGATATGTCTGATGGAACAGCTGCAACTCCTGGTACTACTATCACTCTTTACTTAAATGAAGACAGCTACGAATTCGCCAATGAATACAAGGCTCGTGAAGTAGTTGAAAAGTACTGCTCATTTATGCCAGTACCAATCTTCCTTACTAATGAAGATGCCGGCGAACAGACAGAAGAGATTCCAGAGGAAGAAGTAACAGATAAGGATACTGTTCTTGATACATTTATCAAGGAAGCTGTTACAGAAGAAGTTGAAAAAGAGGACGGCACTAAAGAGACAGTCGAAAAAGTTCCAGCAAAGAAGATGGCTAAGATTGTTAAAAGACCTGTTGCTATCAATGATATCCACCCTCTCTGGACTAAGCACCCTAACGAATGTACTGAGGATGAATATAAGGAATTCTACCGCAAGGTATTTAATGATTATAAAGAGCCTTTATTCTGGATTCACCTTAATATGGACTATCCTTTTAACTTAAAGGGTATACTTTACTTCCCTAAGATTAATACAGAATACGAGTCAATTGAAGGAACAATTAAGCTTTACAATAATCAGGTATTCGTTGCAGATAACATCAAAGAAGTTATTCCTGAATTTCTTCTTCTCTTAAAGGGTGTTATTGATTGTCCAGATCTTCCTCTTAACGTATCACGTTCTGCACTCCAGAATGATGGATTTGTTAAGAAGATTTCTGATTACATTACTAAAAAGGTTGCTGACAAGCTTTCTGGTATGTGCAAGACTAACCGTGAGAACTATGAGAAATATTGGGATGACATCAACCCATTCATCAAATTTGGCTGCTTAAAAGATGAAAAGTTCGCTGAGAAGATGAATGATTACATTATATTCAAGAACCTTGAAGGCAAGTATTTAACACTTAAGGATTACCTTGAAGCTAACAAGGAAAAGCACGAGAATACAGTCTTCTATGTAACTGATGAGAAGGAACAGAGCCAGTATATCAATATGTTTAAGAAAGAGAATATGGATGCTATCATTCTTACTCACAATATTGACCAGCCATTCATCACTCATCTTGAAGGCAAGAACGAGGGTCTTAAATTTGCAAGAATTGATACTGACCTTTCTGATATATTCAAGGAAGAAACAAGCGAAGATGAATTAAAGGATGCAACTGAAAGCCTTACAGCTACATTTAAGAAAGCACTTAACAATGATAATCTTAATATCAAGGTTGAAAAGTTAAAGGATGCTTCTGTATCTTCTATGATTACTCTTTCCGAGCAGGATAGACGTATGCAGGATATGATGAAGATGTACGGTATGTCAGGAATGGATCCGGCTATGTTTGGTTCTACAGGACAGACTTTAATTCTTAATGCTAACAACAGTCTTGTTCAGTATGTTCTTAACAATAAAGATGGTGAGAATACTGATATTATCTGTAAACAGCTTTACGACCTTGCACTTATAAGCCACGCTCCACTTACAGGAAACCAGATGACTGAATTCATTGCAAGAAGTAATAAGATTATGGAATTACTTGCAAAATAATACAATTTAACATATGATAGGATATACGGGGTGAATTCATTCGCCCCGTATATCAATTAGATTGGGGACTAACGTATGACTACTAATAACAACAATACACCTGATGAAGATGATTTAGATTATATCGATTTTGATGATGATTATGATGATATTGAAGATGACGATGATGATTATTCTTACAGCCGTTCTGATAATATCAGCAGACATACAGATAATAATAAGAAGCAGGAGTATTCTGTTGTTAAATTTATAGTATCAGAAGCCTTCAGTTTCATTAAAATTGTAATATTTGCAGCTATCATTGCCCTGCTCTGCACCAATTTCATAATCATTAATGCCGAAGTTCCATCTGGCTCTATGAGAGATACAATATGGGAAGGCGACCGCCTTTTCGGTTTCAGGCTTGCTTACAAGTTCAGCGAACCAAAGCGCGGTGACGTTATAATCTTTAAATATCCTGATAATGAGTCAGAGAATTATGTTAAGCGTGTTATTGGTCTTCCTAATGAAATAGTCCAGATTAAGGAAGGGCATGTATACATCAATGGTGATGAGCTTGATGAGCCATATATCAAAGAATATATATATGATGACGGCGAAACACACACTTATATTGTTCCTGACGGCTGTTATTTTATGCTTGGTGATAATCGTAATAACTCCAAAGACTCAAGATACTGGACTAACACATATGTTAAGAAAGAAAAGATAATTGCCAAGGTGCTTATCCGTTATTACAGCGGTGAAAAGGGACGCATTTCCTTTAGCAGAATCAGTTAAAATTTCATACAATTTATAATGTAACGTATAATAAATCACCTCCTGTTAATACTACTACTGTGTATTGCAAATGTTCTATTTATTAAAGCATTTACCAGACACTTAAGTTAAAGATTAACAGGAGGTAATTTATTATGACTAATTTAAGCTGTAACGCTTGTAGCTGTGTACACAATGATGATAACTGCTGCTGCCTTAATGGTATTGATGTAAAGGGAAGTAATGCCTGTGAGTGCAGTGAAACTTGCTGTGGAAGCTATTCTTACAAAGATGGCTCTGCTAAGAATAATACTGCTTCGCCTAAGCTTAATCTTCAGATAAAGTGTGCCGCACATAACTGCGTGTATAACAATAACGAAGCTTGTCAGGCTGACCACGTTGATATATCAGGCATAACAGCCGTAAATGCTGACGATACTGTCTGTTCAACCTTTAAATCCAAATAATAAATTAACATAAACAAAAAAGAGGTTGCCAAATTATTCATTTTATTATAAAATTATAATAGTTATGATAATTAGGAGGTATACCAAAGAATGGTAAGCGCAGGAGATTTTAAGAATGGTTTAACAATTCAGATGGATAATAACATTTGGCAGATTATTGAATTCCAGCATGTAAAGCCTGGTAAGGGTGCTGCTTTCGTTAGAACAAAGTTAAAGAATATCGTGAGTGGTGGTGTTGTTGAAAAGTCTTTCAGACCTACAGAAAAGTTTGACCTCGCTCATATTGAGAAAAGAGAATATCAGTATCTTTACTCAGATGGTGATCTTTACAACTTTATGGATACAGAGACATTTGAACAGATTGCATTATCTGCTGAGAATGTTGGTGATTCACTTAAGTTCGTTAAAGAGAACGAGATGGTTAAGCTCTGTTCACACAACGGTAACGTATTCTCTATTGAGCCACCTATCACTGTTGAACTTCAGATTACAGAATCTGAACCAGGTGTTAAGGGTGATACAGCTACAGGTGCTACAAAGCCAGCTATCCTTGAAACAGGTGCTAAGATTTTAGTTCCATTATTTGTTAACCAGGGTGATACAATTAAGATTGATACAAGAACAGGTGAATATATTTCACGTGTTTAGTTAATCAGATTAAAGGTTAAGATTTATAAGATATTTATTATATTTTAACATAATAAGTTCTTAAAAAGAGCCTGTACACTTTCATCGGTGTACAGGCTCTTTTTATTCTGCCCATTATAAAGAAGAACCTATAGCCAAATCATGCTATAGGTTCTTCTTTATAATGATTATCCTCTATTAATTACTCTTCGTCATATCTGTTAATGCTTCCATCGCATACAGATAACCTCTAAGTCCAAGTCCTACAACCTGTCCCTGACATACTGGAACTGTAACAGATGTATGTCTGAATTCTTCTCTTGTATGAACATTGGATATATGTACTTCTATCTTCGGTATTGCAGCTATCGAAGCAAGTGCATCTCTTACTGCATAGCTGTAATGTGTAAATGCCCCCGGATTAATTACAATACCATCAACATCATTGTAATAAGCTTCCTGAAGCTTATCTATAATTGCACCCTCATGGTTGCTCTGGAATACCTCAACTTTAACATTAAGTTCCTCTGCTTTCTTGTTAATCATATCAACAAGCGTGTCATAATTATCATTGCCATATATTCCTTTTTCTCTTATTCCAAGGAAATTAATATTAGGTCCGTTAATAACAAGTATCTTCATTGCTAATCCTCCATATTCTTAATGATTGCTGTATACATCTGTTCAAATGACATCTTCTGCGTATCAACTATCATATGAGCCGCATCCAGATATATATCTTCTCTCTGCTCCATAAGGTTATGTATCTTCTCGTGAAGCCCACCGCCCTGTAATAATGGACGTTTGGTATCCTTGCTCAACCTTTTGCAAAGTTCCTCCTCAGAAGCTTTAAGATATACTACTGTTCCAAGCTTTCTTAAAAGCTCCCTATTGACCTCTCTTAACACAAGTCCGCCACCAACAGATATGACGCAGTTATCAAGAGTATCTGATAACTCTTTTACCGTCTCTGTCTCCATATCCCTGAAAGCTTCCTCTCCCTTCGTTGCAAAGATTTCGCTTATTGTTGTATTCTGCTTTTTCTCGATATACTCATCTGTATCATAGAACTTTCTATTATGTCGTCTTGAAACCCAGCGGCCAAATGTCGTCTTTCCACTTCCCATAAATCCAATAAGTACAATATTATTCAATTCCAAGTTCCTCTTTCATCTTATTATACACTTTATCCGCCTGTTCTTTTGTGACACTTACATCATTCCATAACTCATACGCCGCAACCCCTTGGTATAAAAGCATTTTTAAACCGTTGCAGGCTGGCTTTCCAGCATTTTTACACATTTTCATAAAACGTGTTTCACTAGGATTATATATAATATCAACTCCGACTTTTACCTTCTTATAAAATGCTTCATCATCAATTACAACATCATCCACATTAGGATAAAGTCCAACGCTTGTGGTCTGTATCACAACGTAATCATCAGCTTCCAGCTTATCATACTCACTTATAAGCATAGGCTTTATACATTCTTTACCGAAATAGTCATTAACTGCTTTGGCTATATCGTAAGCCTTTTCCTTAGTCCTGTTAAGCATATATATTTCTTTAGCACCGCTCTTTGCACATAAAAATGCTATTGCTCTTGCCGCTCCGCCTGCACCAAGAATTACACAACGGCTGCCTAAAAGCACAACTCCCTCGTCTATAAGTTCTCTTTCAAGTCCCAATATATCTGTATTATAGCCTTTATAGCCCTTATCTGTTCTTACAAGCGTATTAACAGCTCCTATAGCTTTAGCAAGCGGATCAATATCCACAAGTGACTCCATAACAGCCTGCTTGTGTGGAACTGTTACATTAAGTCCTAATATGTTAAGTGCATAAGCTCCATTTACTGCTGTGACAACATCACCCTTTTCAACCTTGAAGGTTGTATACACCATATTCATATCCATAAGCTGTGCAAGGCTGTTATGTATCACCGGGGAAATTGAATGTCCCACCGGATTACCTATAAGACCGCACACTCTTGTTGTACCATTAATATCTATCATTAAAATCTTACTTCCTTTCTTATGAGCTTATATCTAAAGTACAGATAAATTCATATATTATGAAATCACAATAAATATATATCTTGAAATTATATTAAACCTATATGTATTAGAAACCTGCTTTTCCGCCTTCTCTTTTAATATGCTTCTTATAAAAATGCAGAACTATCCATTCAAGCCTTCTTTTTAGAATTATCTGTATTTCCTCGTGCTTGTCTATTGGCTTCACAAGAACAGACTTAATTCCTGCCCTGTTAGCACCCCACACATCTGTGAACAACTGATCCCCAACAAAATATGTGTCAGACTTATCAGTATTCATATACTCCATAGCTTTAACATAATTCTTAGGAGATGGCTTTCCTGCCTTGCTTACATATAATGAACCAACCTCATCTGCAAGCGGCTTAACCCTGTATTCTTTATTATTGGATATTATGCAGGTATTATATCCCATAGCCTTTAAATCACCGAACAGCTTCTTTGCACGCTCAGTAACCGGTGCTCCGTGTTCAACAAGCGTGTTGTCAACATCAAATATAATTCCCCTGTAACCTTTATCATAAAGTCCCTTATAATCTATATCGTATGCAGAATCTATATACATATCCGGATAAAATCTTTTAAACATCTGTAATTACTACCTTTCTTATCAGCTTTTCTGCTGTTCTTAAGCATTTGTTACTTTTAAGTATTTACTACTTTTTAAGTATTTTCTTGATTTCGTCCATAAATGTATTAACATCCTTAAACTCCCTGTATACAGAAGCAAATCTTACATATGCAACTTCATCTAAATCCTTTAACTTATCCATAACAATAGAACCTATCGTTGTTGTCGGTATCTCTTTCTCCCCCATATTAAATATCTGTCCCTCAATGTCATCTACCATATCATTAATCTGTGTCATTGATATCGGACGCTTATGGCACGACCTCACTATTCCAGCCACTATCTTTTCCCTGTCATAAGGTTCTCTGTTATTATCTTTCTTCACAACTATAAGAGGAAGCGTCTCTACTTTCTCGTATGTGGTAAAACGCTTTCCACATTCATCACACTGACGGCGTCTTCTTATAGAGCTGTCATCTGTAGGTCTTGAATCTATTACTCTTGTATTCTCTTTTCCGCAATATGGGCACTTCATTCACAAACCTCCCCTAAATACAATAAACTACTAGAATTATAGCCCACTGGTGCTGTTATGTCAAAATATCTATAAAATATTCCATAAACACACTATAGCACTAATTAATAATCAATCTATATTACAGTCAAAAGCCTTTCTGACTGTAACGACATACAATAATAATACCATATACAATACACATAACATAAAATATCAGGGCTGCCGCACCAAATATAATCTATAATATAAAGACATTATCAACCTGTTATTATCTTCCTATTATAAATTCTACTTTGTGCAACAGCCCTTTATTTATTTATTATTTTATTAATACTTGCTATGCTGTTAAGACATATGCTTCTTCATATTCTTAAGAGCACATTTTTCAAGCCTGCTTACCTGTGCCTGTGATATTCCAATCTCTTCGGCTATCTCCATCTGTGTCTTATATTCATAAAAACGCTTTCTTATTATCTGCTGTTCACGCCCGCTTAACTTTGCAAAGGCAGAGTCCAATGCCAGATGTGTAACCCAGTTCTCTTCCCCATCTGCTTTATCTTTAATCTGGTCTATGACATATAATGTATCCCCGCCTTCATTAAATACCGGTTCATACAATGAAACAGTTGGGGATACAGCCTCAAGTGCTATAACAATATCCTCCTTAGATGCTCCTATCTCACTTGCAATCTCCGATATTGTCGGTTCCTTCTGCCTGCTCTTTAATAGCTGTTCTTTTGTATAAAGTGCCTTATAAGCCATATCCTTTAATGAACGGCTTACTCTTATTGCACTGTTATCACGAAGATACCTCTTAATCTCCCCAGTAATCATTGGAACTGCATAAGTTGAGAACTGCACGCCCTGCGATACATCAAAATTGTCTATTGATTTTATAAGACCTATACAGCCAATCTGGAATAAATCATCCACATTTTCATTACTGTTAGAAAATCTGCCAACAATGCTTAATACCAGACGGAGATTACCTTTAATAAATCTCTCTCTTGCTGTCTGGTCACCAGCCTTTATCTTTAATAAAAGCTCTTTCTTCTCCTTCGCACTTAGCAGAGGCAGCTCCTGCGTATTAACACCACATATCGTAACTTTTACACCAGCCATTAACCTTTCCTCCTAAAGACATTGCGAACATTTATCTTTAGTGGAAAGGCATACATTTAAGTTCGCTTATATTACAAGCATTACCACATAAATGTACTTTTATACTGTTGTGAACTGGCAATTATATACATATTTAATATTAATCATCTCTTCTTGTAAGAAGAACAAGTCTTAAAAGCTGAAGAATAGATGTAAGAAGTGCCGCTACATATGTTAATGCTGCTGCTGTAAGCACCTTTCTTGCACCGGTAAGTTCACTTGACTCAAGCATATTACGTTCTCTTAAGGTTCTTAATGCTCTTGCGGAAGCATCAAATTCAACCGGGAGAGTAAGAAGCTGGAATACTACAACAAGTGAGAAAAGCACTACTCCAAGCTGCATAAGTCCTGTAGCTCCAAGGAATAAACCTAAAAGAATTATTGGCCATGAAAGAGCTGAACCAATATTAGCTATCGGTATTACAGCTGCTCTTATCTTAATTGGAAAATATTCTTCGTCATACTGCATAGCATGTCCACACTCATGGGCGGCCACACCTATAGCTGCTACTGATGTTGAATTGTATACAGAATCTGATAATCTAAGAACTCCTTCCTTTGGTGAATAATGGTCTGTAAGATTACCGCTTACTCTCTCAATTCTTACATTAGTAATTCCTGCCGCTCTTAATATTTCCTGTGCTGCCATAGCACCTGTAAGCCCTGAACGGCTGTTATACTTATCATATCTGTTAAATGTCGATTTAACATTCATAGATGCTATAAGACTTATTATTGCACCTATAATAACGAGTATATATGTTGCATCATAGAAATAATACATATATTTTCCTCCATCGAATTATCAATTTTATTATTTAATATGATAGCCTATGCCAATCTGTGTGTCAAACCCATAACACATTTGTTCATTAATATTTCATTATTATACCTGTTATATGCACTTTCCCCTTTAAAAATACATATTTTATATTAAGTATAATTATATAAAATGAGGTGTTGTATGAAGATATTTGAACTAAAAAACAAGCAGGTTATCAACGAAGAGGACTGCTGTATTATAGGCTGTGTTATTGATATTGACTTTGACCCTAAAAATGGCTGTATCAATTCTATAATAATTCCTGGTCCTGGACGGCTTTGCGGCTTCTTTGGACGTGAATTTGTGTATGTCATACCTTTCAGATGTATCAAATCTATCGGACGTGACATTATCCTTGTCAATGTCTGCCTTGATAAACATAAAGAAAAATGCTAATATATACATATAATTTAGTGAGTACACGATTATTTAACTTATCTTGACTATACGTTATATTTTGATTGGAGGTTACTTATGAACGATAGATATGTGGCTTATGCAGGTACTTATACCCACGAAAGCAGCAAAGGTATTCATATATATGATATGGACGTTGAAAAAGGACGAATAACTGAAAGATGTGAGGTTACAATTGATAATCCCTCATATATAACATTATCTTCTAATAAGAAGTATTTATACGCAATATGTGATCAGGGTATTTCTGCATTTGCTATTACTGAAGACGGCTCTCTTGAACTTATGAATGTTGCTTCTATCAACGGAATGAGAGGCTGTCATATTTCTGTAACTAAGGATAACCGTTTTCTTGTTATTTCCGGCTATCACGATGGAAAGATTACTGTAATGCGTATTAATGCTGATGGTTCTTTAGGCGATATAGCTGATGAGGTATTTCATAAGGGTCTTGGAAGCGTTGCTGAACGTAATTTCAGACCTCATATAAGTCATACCTGCTTTACACCTGATGAAGAACTTTTATGTGTATGTGATCTTGGAATTGACCAGATTAAGCTTTATGAATTCAACCATACAACTGGAAAGCTCAAGCTTTTTGATATTATACGTTCACAGCTTGAATCTGCTCCAAGAAAGATGATATTCTCAGAAGATGGACGATTTGCTTATGTTGTATGTGAATTAAAGAATTATATTAACGTATATTCTTATGATGCTTCTTCTGATAAGAACAGATTTGAGATGATTCAGAATATATTCACTGTAAGACGTGACCATAAGTCTAACAGTGCAGCTTCGGACATATGCCTTACTAATTCAGGCAACAACTTAATCTGCTCTAATGCTGGTGATAACACCGCTACAATATATTCTGTGGACAAGACTACAGGAAAGATAATTACACTTAACTCACTTCCTGTAAGTGGTGATTATCCTAAGTACATATGCCTTTTTCCTGATGACAAGCACTTTTTATCTATGAATAATGAAGGCAACTCAATAACAATATTTACTGTAGACTACACCAAAGGACTTATTGTTATGAATGGCAAAGAACTTAAAATATCACGTCCTAACAATATGGTTATTAAAAAGTTAGATTAATTAATGAAGTATTTGTCATAAGTCCAGACAAATACTTTATCAAAACAAAAGGCACTGTGCTATATGTGTTCTCATCCTGAATACATATATGGCACAGTGCCTTTTTATTATCCTCTGTACTTTTCTGACTGTGCATTTATAAGCTGAACGTCATCAAAGTAATTAATCTTCATAGCAGCCTTAACTTCACTTAATGTCTGTTCTGCTACCTCATAAGCATTCTTAGTTCCCTGTTTAAGTATCTCATATACATAAGGAATATCCTTCTCATATTCGTGTCTTCTATTTCTGATTGGCTCTAATTCCTTGTTAAGAACATTTAAAAGGAACTTCTTAACCTTAACATCACCAAGTCCGCCTCTCTTATAGTGGTCTTTTAATTCATCAAGGTTATTATACTCTGGCAAGAATAATCCAAAGTCTTCTTCCTTACTGAATGCGTCAAGATATGTAAATACAGTATTACCTTCTATCTTACCAGGATCCGATACCTTGATATGATCTGGATCTGTATACATACTCATAACCTTTTTCTTAACATCTTCTTCTGTATCAGAAAGATATATACAGTTACCAAGCGACTTACTCATCTTAGCTTTACCATCTGTACCTGGAAGTCTTAAACATACTTTATTATCCGGAAGAAGTATCTGTGGTTCTACCAATGTCTCTCCATATACTGAATTGAACTTTCTTACAATCTCTCTTGTCTGTTCAATCATTGGCTCCTGATCCTCACCTGCCGGAACTGTTGTAGCCTTAAATGCTGTTATATCAGCAGCCTGACTTATTGGATAGCAGAAAAATCCAACCGGTATACTCGCTTCAAAATTACGCATCTGGATTTCTGACTTAACTGTTGGGTTTCTCTGAAGTCTTGAAACTGTAACAAGATTCATATAATAAAATGTAAGCTCTGTAAGCTGTGAAATCTGTGACTGAATAAATATATCAGACTTAGCTGGGTCTAAGCCGACTGAAAGATAATCAAGTGCAACCTCTATTATGTTCTGACGTACCTTCTCAGGATTATCAGCATTATCTGTAAGTGCCTGAGCATCTGCTATCATAATAAATATCTTATCATATTCACCTGAATTCTGTAATTCTACTCTTCTCTTTAATGAACCAACATAATGACCAACATGAAGCTTTCCTGTTGGACGGTCACCTGTTAATATTATCTTAGACATATTGCTCCTCCATTCTTATACAACGCATCTGCGTATATCACAAATATTCATAATTTTATCACATTTTTTTTAAAATAACAATTGAGAATTAATCTAATTAATAGTAATATATATAACAGAGTGCCAAGAGCACAATAATATATACTTGTGGAGGAACAATTAATGAAACATTTACTTAGTCCACTAGACTTAAGTGTCACAGAACTTGAAGATTTACTTAATCTTGCAAGAGACATTTCTAAAGATCCTAAAAAATACAGCCATGTATGTGATGGAAAAAAGTTAGCAACTTTATTTTATGAACCTAGTACAAGAACCCGTCTTAGTTTTGAAGCAGCAATGCTCAATCTTGGAGGGTCTGTATTAGGTTTTTCTTCTGCTAACTCAAGTTCAGCATCAAAGGGCGAAAGCGTGGCTGATACTATACGGGTAATTTCCTGCTATGCAGACATATGTGCTATGCGCCACCCAAAAGAAGGTGCTCCTATGGTTGCAGCAAGCAAGTCTTCTATACCTGTAATCAATGCAGGTGATGGCGGACACCAGCACCCAACACAGACACTTACAGACCTTATGACTATAAGGGAACTCCGCGGTTCTCTTGACAACTTTACAATAGGCCTTTGTGGTGACCTTAAGTTCGGAAGAACTGTTCATTCACTTATCAATTCACTCGTAAGATATAAAAATGTCAAATTCGTGCTTATATCTCCTAAGGAATTAAGAATACCTGATTATATAAGAGATGATGTATTAAAAGCCAACCAGGCTGAATTCATTGAAATGGAAAACCTAGAAGATGCTATGCCTGAGCTTAACATATTATATATGACAAGAGTACAGCGTGAAAGATTCTTCTCAGAAGATGAATACCTCAGAATGAAAGATTTCTATATACTTGATAAGTCAAAAATGGCTCTTGCAAAAGAGGATATGTATGTTCTTCACCCACTTCCTCGTGTTAATGAAATATCAGTAGATATAGATGATGACCCAAGAGCTGCTTACTTTAAACAGGTACAATTCGGTGTATATGTAAGAATGGCTCTTATTATGACACTTCTTGGTCTTAATAACAAGTAAATATAGGAGGGTAATTATGTTAAATGTAGGACAACTTAATGAAGGCTTTGTACTAGACCATATTGAAGCCGGCAAATCAATGATGATATATAATAACCTTGGTCTTGGCGAACTCGACTGTCAGGTTGCTATTATCAAGAATGCAAGAAGCAGTAAAATGGGAAGAAAGGATATTATCAAGATTGAGGGCGGACTTGACCTTGTTGATTTAGATGTATTAGGATTTATCGATCATAATATCACTGTTAATATTATTAAAGACGGACAGATAGTAGATAAGAAATCACTTTCATTACCAAAGCAGATTACTAATGTTATCAAATGTAAGAATCCTAGATGTATTACTTCTATTGAACAGGGTCTTGACCATGTATTTGTTCTTTCTGACCCTGTTAAGCAGGTATACAGATGTAAATACTGTGAAGAGAAATATACTGGTAAATAATATCCCCCAATACAACATTCGTACAGCTTTATTATATAAGCTTGAAGTTCTAATGTAATCTTCTGATTATATAGTAAAAAGGGGATGTGAAAAAACTCGATTGAGTTTTTTCGCATCTCCCTTTTTGTACCTGTTGTGTATAAATGACTGAAATCATGCGCAAAGAAAGCGCACTTCCCCTACCCCATAGAAATGCTTTTTTTGAATCTATGCGGCAGTTCTGTTTCTCATCTTTTTTTCTGATATTTATATAGATTGTGGCCTATCGCCACAAGTAAAACTTCCAGTTTGACTGAATGAATACCTCTTCGGACAATTCTCTTGTACCAACGGTCGTTTTTCATAATTCCGAAAGTCAAGTGTTCATAATGACGCTGTTCTTTGGATTTTCGCTTTCCACTTCCGTAAACAAATGTACTTGTATCCAGTTCCCATAAAAGTACTAGCTGCTCAACGATTTCATTCAGATAATCCGGTACATACTTAGTTACCAGTGAACCAATGGTATTTAGATAATGCAAACAATACTTGATGAAATTCCATGTTAAACGATGCTGTAGGCTTCAAACATAGTTGAAAGCTTTAATTATTTAAAGTTTTTGACTTTAAACCTTAAAAGTACTTGCGTTTAAGGGTTAATATGGGCTATACTATTATGGTATCTGTCCGGGAATCAGGCTGTTGTAGATGACGTGAGCAGCATGTATCCCGGATGTTGTGAGTATGGAAGAGGGTTTAAAGTATGATAGTTACTCTGATTGAGAAAGTATATAGTTTTCTGTGGGGAGATCTGGTGCAGATTCCACTGCCGGGCGGCAGCACTCTGGGGATTTCGCTTCTGATTATATTACTGATTCCTACAGGAATTTATTTTACGGTTCGGACGCGTTTTCTGCCGATTCGCCTGTTCCCGGATATGGTGCAGGCACTGGTTGAGAAGAAACAAGAAAAAAACAGTCTGTCTTCATTTCAGACACTGATCGTTTCGACTGCAACCCGTGTCGGTATGGGAAATCTGGTCGGTGTTGTTGCGGCAATTTCGGCAGGCGGCGCCGGTGCGGTTTTCTGGATGTGGGTGACGGCAATTATCGGTTCATCAACAGCTTTTATTGAAGCGACACTGGCACAGCTTTATAAAGAAAAAGATCCGCTGTACGGAGGTTACCGCGGCGGTCCGGCGTATTATATTCATGCATATGTAGAAGAAAAACAAAAGAAAAAGAGAAACAAAGTGGTGATTTCTGTGTTGTTTGCAATCTCCGGTCTGATCTGCTGGTGCGGTATCAGTCAAGTGATCAGCAATTCTGTTGTTTCTTCATTTAAAAATGCATTTTCCATTCCGCCGATCTATATGACGGTAGTACTTGTTGCTGTGGCTGCTGTGATAGTGCTTCGTAAAGATGCGACAGTTAAGATCCTGGATATGGTAGTGCCGGTCATGGCGGTATGCTATTTTGCAATCACGATTCTGATCATTGTGATGAATCTTGGAAGTTTACCGGGTGTTTTTGCAAGAATTTTTGAGGAAGCATTTGGATTCCGACAGGCAGCAGCCGGCGGTTTTGGCGCAGTCCTAATGAATGGAATCAAACGTGGACTGTTTTCGAATGAAGCAGGTTCCGGATCTGCTCCGTGTGCGGCAGCAGCGGCAGAATGTGACCAGCCGGTCAAAGCCGGATTGGTACAGGCGCTCGGGGTATTTGTGGATACGATCGTGATCTGCAGCTGTACAGCATTTATCATGCTGCTTGCGCCGGAAGAAAAAGTTACAGGACTTTCCGGAATGGATCTTCTGCAGACAGCAATGGAACATCATCTTGGCCGTTTTGGTGTGATCTTTATTGCGGCGACGCTGTTTTTATTCAGTTTTTCGACGTTTCTGGGCATCCTTTTTTATGCGAGATGCAATGTTGCATATCTTTTCGGAGATAACTGGGCTTCACAGACTGCATACAAAGTACTGGCACTTGTAATGCTGTTCATCGGCGGCCTTGCAGCATATACATTTGTGTGGGATCTTGGTGATGTTGGAATCGGACTGATGACGATCTTTAATATCATCATTCTTTACCCACAGGGTGAGAAGGCTCTGAAAGAACTGAAAGAATACGAAAAAGAAAAAAGAAAATGAAAAACACAAAGAGAAAGCATTTGAAACTATGTCTGTTGTTATTGTTTATGGTTTTGGGATGTTTTGCGATAACCAATGTCAGGACGACAACGGTAAGTGCTGACGATGAAACTTCTGATATACCAGGGGTAATTTTCGAACATTTTTTGGGGATGTGAAAAAACTCGATTGAGTTTTTTCACATCCCCTTTTATTTCATATATACCATATAATCAACAGGTTGTATACACTACAACCTGCCTTCATAACACTTTCTAAAATATTCAATACTTACTTGTTTTATCTGTATGCCTGTAATGTAGGTGTTGTGCGAATCTTAAGTGGTGTATCAACGCCTTCTGCTGTTGTTACTGTATACTTTATTACCTGTGGTGAACCTGCTTCTACTACAAGATCAACATTATAACCAACCTCAAGATTATCATACTCATCAGTTGTTATCTTAAGGCCATTATTAGTCTCAAAGTTACCTATAGTACCACCTGCTGGTGCGAATAAATGAACAAATCCTCTTATTCCACCATCGAATCCACCAAGAATATAGCCACCTGCTCTTGTTATATTGCTTCTTTTAATTGTATTAGTTAATGTCACAGTAATATCATAGCTTCTTGTTCCATCTGCATTAATAACAGGCTCACTCATCTTAGTATCAATATTTAAGAACCAGCCTAATTTACAAGGCTCATATAAGCTAAAGAACACTCCTGCTTCTGGATTAGCCGGGTCATCATTAAGATTTCCTGAACAGCCTGCATCCTTAGCATACTGCTCTTCCTGCTCATCTACGAACCAGAGCATAATTGTGTTCTCTTCAACACCTTCATTAAACATATCTACATATTCATTAATTCTCTTAAAATCAAAGCCTGATACCAATACTGCCATTGCCTGCTTGGCTGTCTCTGCAAAAAGACCATCAACATAATCATTAGCCTCGCTATCATCCATACCTGTATTTCTGTCACTAAGATACTTATAATAAAGCTCATACTGTAATACTGATACGGCATTATCACCATTAAGCTCTGTTCCATCAGGAAGTGTAATTGGTCCTGATATTCTAAGAACCTTCTGTATAATAGTCGGTGTAAGTGAGAGCACACCATCAACGCTCTCACCGTGCTTAGCTTCATAAGCCAAAGCCCATATCTGAGCAGCTCTTTCAAAATCAGGGTTAAAACTTGCATCTCTTGAATAGATTAACGTATCATTAAATATCTTTAATTCTTTTCTTGTAACATTAGCTTCATCTGGTGGGTATGTTGCCAATACATCATTAACAGGATTAAAATCTCCAATTGACATTACACCATCTTCAACCCTTATTGTTCCGATTGAACCTGGGAAACCACCTGCAGCTCTTATCTCTGCTGTATTCTGTGCAGCAAGAAGATATACCTTATCACTTCCATCGCCGATAAATGCTTTCATTAATGGAATGTAATCTTCATAATCTGTGTACATACTCATAAGTGATGTTATCTTATCACTATAAGAAGATATCATTGTTCCCATACTTCCCGGAAGTTCAACCTTGTTCATCTTAGCAGTCATATTATTAACCACTGGCTGTATCTGCTCTAAAAGATCAAGATAGGCATTAATTGTTGTTACACTAAAACCATCACCTACTTTAAGACCTGACATAGGGTATTCTGATATTGTTGCTACTGCCGGCTTTATAATATCATCTGATGCATCTTCAACAAGTCCTATAAGTGTATCTACTGACTTAACATACTTTCCTGCAACCGGAATGTGGCTTGCCATCTTCCACAATGGGCTTGATAATGTCTTGCTTATCTTATAAGTTGTATTGTCAAGCTTTAATACTGCTGTATTAGCTGCCTCAGCATCCTGGGCTTTTACAGCTCCAAGCATATCATTCATCTCTGTCTTTAATTCATTAGCATTCTTTAACATTCCCTTGGCATCAGATAAGCCTTTAACACCCATAATTCCTATAATAACAACAACCGCAGCTACTATTGAAACAATTGTTATAGTACGTTTCTTTTTCTGCTGTTTTGTTAATCTCTTCTTACCACTGTGGCTGTGATGTTCCCCACTGCTATGGTGGCTGTGGTGTCCTTCACTACTATTGCTGCTGTGATGTTCTGAATTATTGTTACTTCCCTCTCTTACATTGTGACGGCTGTTATTGTTAGCTGTATTACTGCCAGTATGCTGGACATTGCTTCTTCTATGACCACTGTTCTGGCTGCTTTTATTATCCACAGTGTTCTCACTGTTTAAGTTCTCATTGTTATCTTTATAATCATTATTGTTCATTACTATCCATCCATTTCTTATTATAAAAAAGAATGTGCTAAGCACATTCTCGCGACGAGTGCTGTCGCTTGCGACAAACTACAGCTTCACGCGAGTGCGCATAACTGGCACATAGTGCCTTTTATTTAATAGGAAATTATATTGGAATTTCCTATTAAATAAAAAAATATGAGCAGTACTATAAGCCGGGTTATGTCCAGCCAGGCTTTGACCTGACTACTGATGATCATCTATCTAGACCTGCTGTTACCAGCAGGCTCAAGCAACCTACCTAAAAGCACGACGGGCAGCCGTATCGCTTTATATTTGGTCTTGCTTCGAATGGGGTTTACATAGCCAGTATTGTTACCAATACCACGGTAGTCTCTTACACTGCCTTTCCACCCTTACCAATAAGCTCAACACTAAGTGTTAAGCACTGGCGGTATATTTCTGTTGCACTAGCCTTGGAGTCACCTCCACCGGACGTTATCCGGCATCCT
>OGEB01000148.1_pt1 | contig 61904 bp, 60 predicted proteins | sample 1570541 | NCBI WGS metagenome assembly OGEB01 (sample SAMEA2581975, study PRJEB24529) | metagenome | biome: Human gut stool | place: China | collected 2011 | reverse complement strand
CCACACGGGGAACGCCGTGCGCGCCGCATCACAGGCGTCGGCGATGTCTGCCGAATCCGCCGCCCGGCCCCGCCACAGCGGCTGGTTATCCAGCGGATCGGTCTTGATAAATTCAGCACTGCGGCCATGCCGCCACTGACCTGCGATATAGAGTGAAGGATGCAACATTTATAGGTTCTCCAGCGGATTGAGGGAAACCACCCGAACGCGATCGCCTGTCTTGATTTCCAGCGCATCCGCTGTGGACGGCGTCAGGTACAGAACGCCTTCGGGAGAAAAATGGCCGGGTGCTAACGTCGCGCGATAGTTGAGGTAGCGATCATTGGCGACCAGCAGCGTGGAGTCAGGTGTCGATACTGGCGCTTCGTTGGTCGACACCGTGACTTTGCGGCTTTCTTTTACTACCCGCAGTTCGTCCAGTTCCGCCTCAAGCGTGGCGCCGCCGTCAAAGATGTCCACGTAACCGCGGTGGCGCAGCCCTTCGGTCTCCAGCAGTCGGCGGGCCGGAACAGTATCCGGGTGAACCTCCCCAATCACGGCTCTGGCTTCTTCGGGGAGAAAATCGATATACAACGGATACCGGGGCATCAGCTCGGCGATAAATGCTTTCTGGCCGATACCGGTCAGGTAGTCGGCGTGGGCGAAGTCCATGGCAAAAAATCGGTTGCCGAGCCCCTCCCAGAACGGTGAGCGTCCGTTGCTGTCACTGTAGCCGCGCATTTCCGCCACTACGCGCTGGGCGAAGCAGTCGCGGAACGCGGCAAGAAACAGAAACCGTACTTTGGAGAGTAATTTGCCGTTATGGCTATGCCGCCACTCCGGGTCGAGATACAGCGTGCATAATTCTGTACAACCTGTATGGTCATTACTGAGAAATAATGTTTGATGCGAACTGTACACGTTCAGTGAGGTGCTGGCGTGCACAAGTGGCGCAACCCGGAAGTTGTACCAGGGTTCGTGTAACCCCACGGCAACTTCGAGGGCACTGATGCCCACGACACGGCCGCTATCTGTGTCTTCCAGCACAAACAGGTAACCCTGTTCACCACGGGGGCGCAGGCCCTGCCAGGTTTCCTGAGAACGAGTGATGCGCCCGGCCAGAATATCTTCATTTTGCGGCAGGGAAGTGAGTCCGACACCGGCTTTGCCGGCCAGTGCCATCAGGGCAGGCAGATCGCGGGACTCAACGGGACGAATAACCATCATCGTGCATCACTCCCGGTTGCGGCGGCGAGGCGTTCCGCGGCGTGGGCAAACCGGGCCAGCCCCTCACGCACATCGGCCTCGGGGATGATCAGCGAGGGGGCAAAACGCACCACTTCGGACCCGGCGATTAGCGCCATCAATCCCTCTTCTGCGGCATAGCTGGTGAGCCGTTTAGCCTGACCGGCGAAGGCCTGATCCATCACGCAGCCGATCAGTAATCCACGGCCGCGGATCTCGCTGAACAGCGGGAATCTGGCGTTAATCTCTTGTAATCCTTCGATAAACCAGTGGTGGCGTAGGGCCACGCCGTCCAGCACCTCAGGAGTATTAATCAACGCCAGTACCGTACCGGCAACGGCGCTGGCTAAGGGGTTACCACCCCAGGTAGTACCATGTGTGCCTGCGCTGAAAGCGGGGGCAAACCGATCGGTGGTGAGCATGGCACCGATCGGAAATCCGCCGCCCAGTGCTTTGGCGCTGGTCAAAATATCTGGTGTGACGCCGTATTCCATATAAGCGTACAGCGCGCCGGTGCGGCCGACGCCGGTCTGTACCTCATCAAAAATCAGCAGCGCACCGTGGCGGTCACACAACTTACGCAGCCCTTGCAGGAAAGCCGTGTCCGCAGGCAGCACGCCGCCTTCGCCCTGAATCGGCTCGACGATCACGGCACAGGTCTGGTCGTCGATCGCTGCTGCAGCTGCGGCAAGATCGTTGAACGGTACATGCTCGATGCCGCCCGGCAGCGGCGAGAAGTCTTTCGCGTATTTCGGCTGACCGCCCACGCTGACGGTAAACAGCGTACGGCCGTGGAAGGCGTTGCAGAACGCCAGAATGCGGGTTTTGTTCGGCACACCGCTATCGCAGGCCACTTTCCGCGCCAGTTTCAGCGCAGCTTCGTTGGCTTCCGCACCGGAGTTGCAGAAGAACGCCTTGTCGGCAAAGGTGGCGTCAATCAGCTGTTTCGCCAGCCGCAACACTGGCTCGTTGGTGTAGCCATTGCCCAGATGACAGACGCTGGCCGCCTGGGTTTGCAGAGTCGCCAGCAACTGAGGATGAGCATGCCCGAGTGCATTCACCGCGATACCGCCAGCGAAATCGATATACTCTTTTCCGTTCTGGTCCCATACACGGGAGCCTTGCCCGCGTACGGGAATGAACGGGGCAGGGGAATATACCGGAACCATATATCTGTCAAAATCTTCGCGGTGTACCGCATTCGCATGCTGGGACATAAAACCTCCTGGCGATTAAACGTGAAGTGATAAACGGCTAAGGTTTTCACTATTCATAATTAAGAGCATCGGAATTACGACAAAAATGCATATCAAAAAATAATGCATGCCGTGCTTGCAAATAAAAAACAATATGCACTACAATGGATCTCACTAGTGGTGCAATGCACCAAAATGAATCACCTAAGCAGAAATATAACAAACCACTAAAAGACTCTGTTTTTTGTCAGCATTGCACGAAAGACTTATTTGTAAAAAATAATGTATGACTGTTAACCCCTGGATTTAAATACAGGAGTCAACTCATGACATGCTTTGTTGCATGTGTACAAAATATGGCGATATTTCGCCATTTTTTAACACGAGTATTTTTTTCTAACGCCGTGGGCTGAATATTTCACCAACCATACATCTCGCCCCGCCACCGCCGAGTTGTTCAATAATATCCAGAGACGGAGCGACAATAGTAGCGTAATCTGAAAGAATATGCCGCTGAGAGTCAGTAAACGCCTGCCACGCTCTCTTTGACATCGCCAGAACGGGATGGCCATTATTTTCGGCATGCAATTCGATAATGTTTCCGCAGAAGTTTTCTGTCTGTGTCAGGGTAATATCGATAATTTCTTTACCTGCCTGACGTAGCCCTTTATAGAGTACGGCGGCTTCCTGACGGTTTCTGATCGCTTCAAAGCAAACCACCGCATATTTTTTGCCGATGCTCATCATTACATTGGTGTGATAAATCGGTTGTTGTCTGCGGTCGTCAGCATTAAACCACATTGCGCGGTAACCGGTAATTTCTTCTACCGACGTCATGACATGCGGCGAACTTCGCGAAGAGCGACAAATCCAGGCGATTTTATTCTCGTGATCGCACACCATCGACCCCGTGCCTTCAAGAAATTCCCCTTGTTGCTCAAACGCGGAAAGATCAATGACCTGGTTAATCGTGAATTGTTCTGACAGTGTGGCGATCAGTTCAGGATTTCGTTCTTTGCGACGATTTGGCGCTTCCATTGGGTAGAGGATGGCCTCGCCCTGATGACCCAGCGTCAGCCAGTTATTGGGGAACAACGAATCAGGGGTATCCGTTCCCGTGGGATCGTCGAAAACATGTACGTCGATACCCGCTTGTTGCAGGGTGTCAACATAGCGGGTGAATTCGGCAAGCGCAAGGGATTGTGCTGCATCAGGGATTTGCGCGGTCTGCTGGAAATAATTTGTGACGGCGGTTTCCTGATTAACGGTAAAGGAAGCGGGACGAACCATGAAAATACGACTGGTTGTTTGCATTTTTCACCTGGGCTGACAAGGGTTATTTGATACAACTGAACAAATCACGAGGATCGGCAGGCTGTGGCACTAACTCGATTTTTTCACCAATACGATATTTTTCAGACAGATGCCTGATATAGCGCAGGGTGGAAAAATCTTCGATGGCAAATCCCACTGAATCGAAAACAGTCAGCCCGTGCTGGAAATCACTATTATTAACATTACCGTTAATAATTTTCCAGAGTTCGGTAACAGCGAAACTGGCTGGCATATTTTGAATTTCACCTTCAATTCTGCTTTGAGGCTCATATTCAACCACTACTCTGGCACGGTTAATGACATCGGGATGAATTTCCGTTTTACCGGGGCAGTCACCACCGACAGCATTTATATATACATTGTCGGATATCATACCGGGCGTGATAATGGTGGCATTCTTTTTGTCCGCAGTGATCGTGGTGATAATATCCACGCCTTGAACTGCTTCTGCCACCGAATCGGATATGTGTAGATGAATCGCCTGATACTCTGTAAGATTATTTTTTAGTTTTTCGGAAGCTCTGGGATCGATATCGTAAAGACGGAAGTGATTAATGCCGAGCAACGTGTGGAATGCCAGAATCTGGAATTCGCTTTGTGCACCGTTCCCAATCACTGCCATGGTTCTAACATGATGTGGCGCAAGATATTTTGCGGCCAGTACTGATGTGGCAGCAGTACGTAACGCAGTAGCTAGCGTAAGTTCACTTAACAGCAAAGGGTAACCTGTGTCTATTTCTGCGAGTGCCCCAAATGCCATAACCGTCAAATTATTTTTATCCGCGTTCGACGGATGCCCGTTAACGTATTTAAATCCATAGAGGCTTTTACTGGCAGTTGGCATCAGTTCAATAACGCCCAGCGCTGAATGATTTGCGACACGTGGGCATTTCTGAAAATAAGGCCAGGACCGATAATCATCCTCAATAAACCCCGTAAGTTCAGTAATGAATTGCTGCACGCCGGTTTTTCTGACCAGTTGCTGCATATGTGAAATATCAATGAAAGTTGTCATCATTTTTTCTCAGTTTTGGTTCGCATTCAGAATAACGATCATTATGTCAGGTGCACAGTTGACAAAATGAATCAAATTGCATTAATTTTTAGCAAATGTTGTATTGCCATGGAGCAATTTGTTTATGGGTGACATTGATCGTAAGATCCTCACATTGTTAAGAGATAACGCTCGAATCCCTGTTAGCGAAATTGCCGCGCTTATCGGTGTATCGCGTGCGACTGTGCAGAAGCATCTTAACCAGATGGAATCGAATGGCACAATCTGCGGCTATACTGTGCTCACGCGGCAGATACCAGAGACGAATCTCATCAGGGCATGGATGAGTATTGCAATTGAAGGCAACAAAGCGCCAAAAATTATCCAGCAATTGCAGGGAGAGCCGGCGATAGCGACTCTGCATAAAACCAATGGTCGCTGGGATATCCTGGTAGAAATTCATACCCGCAGTCTTGAAGAGTTTGACAAGATTTTAGGGGGGATTCGGCGCATCCCTGGGGTGGCAAATACAGAAACAAGTATTCTTCTTTCTACTCGTAAAATGTGATACTGGTTTAGAATATATCCCTGTCAAAAACCATATTTGGACTAAATTTTCATCCTAAAGCGGGTCACGGATACGCAAGGTTGGTGCGACTCTGCGCCAGACTAATTCAGCCAATAGCAACCAGCGCCTGAGCGTTCCAGCATGTAACCTGCATCCGGTTATATCTTTGATTTTTATTGCCAGTAGCTGTGTACTCCAGCGTTAACGTTGGTAACCAAAGTCGCCGGGAGAATGCCTTATCAGATAACATAACAGGGTGTAGATATACGGGGTTTGAGGGCCAATGGAACGAAAACGTACGTTAAGGAGATAATTCATTGTTTAAATAGAAATTTAATGTCCTCATTTCTCCCTTCAGAATATCCTCCGGTAGCGTGAACGTATAATGCCCCAGCATATTGATATGCCCGTGCATCAGTGGGGATAACCGGGCGATATCTTCATCCCCGGTTTCTTCTCCATGACTGCGCATCCAACTCAGTGCTTCCTGCATATAAAGCGTGTTCCACAGTACCACTGCGTTAGTGACCAGGCCCAGTGCGCCCAGTTGATCTTCCTGCCCTTCACGATAGCGCTTTCTGATCTCACCGCGTTGCCCGTAGCAAATCGCTCGCGCCACAGCATGGCGGCCTTCTCCCCGGTTGAGCTGTGTCAGGATCCGCCGACGATAATCTTCATCATCAATATAATTGAGAAGGTACAGCGTTTTGTTGACGCGCACCACTTCCATAATCGCCTGCGCCAATCCTGATGGGCGCGAGCTTTTGAGCAAAGAGCGAATGAGTTCTGAAGCATGAATGGTACCCAGCTTCAGCGAACCGGCGGTTCGCATCATCTCATCCCACTGGTTCTCTACCTTCGACAGATCTGCACATCCTCGCGCCAGCGCATCCAGTGCACCGTAGTTTGCAGATTTATCCACTCGCCAGAATATCGCTTCGCCAGCATCGGCAAGCCGGGGTGAAAACTGATATCCCAGCAGCCAGAACAGGCCAAAAATAATATCGCTGGTACCAGCTGTGTCTGTCATGATCTCAACCGGATTCAGCCCAGTCTGCTGCTCCAGAAGGCCTTCCAGCACAAAAATGGAATCACGTAATGTGCCGGGGACAACGATGCCGTGGAATCCAGAGTACTGATCAGAGACGAAGTTGTACCAGGTGATGCCACGCCCGGAACCAAAATATTTTCTGTTAGGCCCAGAATTGACGGTTTTCACCGGCGTGACAAAGCGCATGCCGTCGGCTGACGCCACTTCGCCACCGCCCCAGCGCCCGGCAAGCTCCAGCGTAGACTGAAAATCAACCAGACAGGCATTGGCGCTGACCAGTGTTTCTGCCCGGAGGTAATTCTGTTTCACCCAACTGAGACGGTGGCGGGTCAGTGCCGGTATATTGTGCTTTATCAGCGGTTCCAGTCCGATATTGCAGGCTTCAGCCATCAGGACCGCACACAGGCTGACGTGCAGATCCTGCGCCCGTGCTCCGGACTCACTGACATGCATAAATTCCCGTGTAAATCCTGTTCTGGCGTCTATTTCAAGCAGTAATTCCGTCAAATCAACCGGAGGAAGCAACTGTCTGACCCGACTGTTGAGACAAAGCAATGACTGTGGCTCCTCCAGTTTCTCCAGGCTACTAATGGTCAGGGAAGGATATTTACCGTCATTGCAAACATGGACTTCCGCATTCCCTTCAAATCGGGATGCGACGGCTTTCCAGGTCTCATCCAGCTGAACGGCCAGTTGTTGCACGCCTTTATGCCCATCGGTGGGATGTCCCAGCGCACGACAGACGGGGATACGCTGAGCTTGCCACTCTTCACCCTGCAACAGCTTCTCACGGGGATCTCCCCAGCGATCGCTGTTTTCGAGCCAGATGTCCCGGCGGCGCAGTGCATCCTGAAGGCGTTCGAGCAGACACAGTGAGTAACCGGCGCGTTGTATCCGGCCTTCCGCATCGTACACGAGGCGTTTCCAGGGGCCGGTGATGATATGTTCAGGAGCATCATCGAGGATGCGCTTTTTCGGGCCGTTCAGTTCGGTCAGATAATGAATCGCGGCCAGCGTATGTTCTCCTGCAGGCGCAGCGCGGAAATGCAGATCCCGCAATACCGCAGGAAGAAAACGCTTAACCCGGCCGTACTGCTCCACCATTTCATCATGGAAGTTATTGTTCTGAGGGCGGGCAAGTTCATTAACCTTGCTGACGGATTCTGCCTGCCTGCTTTTCGGTACGCAGCTGAAGATGGTCTCCCTCAGTTCAGCATCGTCAGCCTGCTTATCCAGCAACAATGAACATGCCCGCGCCAGCAGTAGCGCAGCACGGTCAAGATCTTTAAGCGTCCTGAGCCGCTTTTTCTGCCCCGTTTTCTTCGCCGCACGAGTGATATCCAGTATCAGCATATCGAGCACATCAACGGCTTCATCCAGCGCCGCAGTCTCCTGTGCTTTAACGAATGCGGTGAGTACGGCCAGTTTTCTCTGCTGTGGCATTCAAGCGATATATTTTACCGACGGCATGCCTGCGTAACGGGCCAGATTACGCAGTTGTATAGCAGGCAGACCGGTAAAATTCAGTCGGGAAAACTCCAGGTTTCGCAGCCGGATATACCGCTCCAGCGCTTCGGTAAATGCCGGGCCGCTGACGGTGACAGGTCCCTTTTTCAGTTGCTCCAGCGGTGAAATACGCTGCCCCTCAGGAATGTCCAGCAGCTCCGTCACGCGGGCGGTCTGCCAGCTGTCCGGCAACGCGGCCAGTTTCTTCCACAGTCGCTGATTTGCCCGTTCGCGTACTTCACTGACGAGACGCACAAGTGTGGTTGCTCCGGGCAGCAGGACCTTATTCTGAAGCAGCCACGCGGTGGCAAAATCAAACATCAGGCCGGGTCGCTCATTACTGAGCCATGCGCGGGTATACAGCAGGCGCTTCAGGCGGAAAGACCAGGGGAAATCGCCAAATTCATGGTAACCGTAATATTCCTTAATCAGCGCAGTATGCTCTCTGAGGGTAGTATCCCGTTCTGCGTAGCGGGAAAGGACTTCCGGACGGCGGATGTTAAGCTGTACCGCGACAAAATGCTGAACACCCGGCAGAACCCGGGTTAAATCTGTCAGAAAAGAGCCCAGAAAACGGGCGGTGGTGAGCTGAAGCGCAATTCCCAGCCGGTTATGCCTTCCCAGTCGCTGGTTAATGAAGGCAAGATCCCGCTCATCAAGATGAAAATAGCGCGCCAGCTGCACGTCATTGGGTTCTGCAACATAGCGACCATAATTCAGTTCCTGCTCCGTGGTCAGAAAATCGACGGGCATATCGGCCTCCCTGCCTGATGGTCATAAATTAACAATTTCGCAACCGTCCGAAATATTATGAATTATAAGACAGCATAAAACGGCAGGCATGGACTGTCTATTAAATCGTATTTTTGCCATAATAGACATACGGTGTCTGATATTCGATTTAAGGTACATTTTTATGCGACTTTTTGGTTACGCACGGGTATCAACCAGTCAGCAGTCTCTCGATATTCAGGTCAAGGCGCTCAAAGACGCGGGTGTAGATTCAATCTGTCAATGCAACACCCCTTTCAATTATCTCTTTCGGTGTTTTGAACTTCAGTGTCTTTCTCGGTCTGTTGTTTAGCTGAGCAGCAACCAGATCTAGTTCATGTTGAGTATATTGGGCAAGACATGTCTTTTTAGGAAAGTACTGCCGAATTAGCCCATTTGTGTTCTCATTTGTTCCCCGCTGCCAAGGACTCTGAGGATCGCAGAAGTAAACTTTAACGCCGGTGCTGACAGTAAATTCTAGATGTCTGGCCAGTTCCATTCCTCTGTCCCATGTCAGTGATTTTCTGAGTTCTGACGGTAAACTCAGGAATTTGTCGGTAAGAGCCTGATTTACTGAGACAGAATCTTTGCCCCTGAGTCTAAGGATGATCGTATAACGTGATTTTCGGTCTACAAGTGTGGCTATATGAGAGTTTTTTGTACCTGAGACTAAATCGCCCTCCCAATGCCCCAGAGAGCGTCTGTTATCGATATTTCGGGAACGTTCGTGAATTGGTGTTCCGTTCACTATGTTAATCGTACCTCTTTCGCCTTTGCGGGTATGACGCCTGCCATGGCGAAGGCTATGCGACCGTCGCAGATGCTGTATATTCAGGTGGTGTAGCGCTTCACGGCTACGAAAGTACAGCGTTTTATAAATTGTCTCAGGTGATATTCGCAGCGTTTTTTGACGTGGTTTTGTTCGCCTTAACCATCCTGATATTTGCTCTGGAGACCATTTCATCTCCAGCTTTTCCAGAACAAGCTTTCGCAATGGTAAATTTTGATCCAGTAAGCACGGTTTTGGCCTTTTCGCCATTCTGTTGGCTCGGTTATTAGCATCAACAGCTTTGTAATAGCGTCTGCCCCGATTACGCTGAACTTCACGTGAGATCGTCGAAGGACTGCGATTCAGCGCAGTAGCTATCGCACGAATGCTCATTTTGGCTGACAAACCAGCTCGTATCTCCTCGCGCTCAGACAGTGTCAGGTGAGCTACAGCCCGCTTACGCTCATGGGGTTTTATGCCGCCAGTATCCCTTAATATAGTGAAGATCGTTCCGGGTTTTGAACCCAGGATATTCGCTATTTCACTGAAGCCTGTTCCGTTCTTCCATAGTTCAAAAACAGAGGCTTTTTCCTCTGCTGTAAATGTTCGTCTCATTCAAAAAACCTCCGCAACCCCATGTTTTCACATAACTGTTGCGTTGACCAATTGAATCTACAGTAGCCTTTTTTAATATCGTATTTTGTTCCTCCAGACGGCGAACTTGCTTTTCCAGCTCGCGGATACGTTGCTGGTCTGGAGTAATGGGTGTGGCAGAGGGCGTAATACCCTGGCGCTCTCGCCTGAGCTGACGTACCCAGCTCTCAAGCGTGGTAGAACCGACATTCATCGCCTCACTGGCTTGTCGATACGAATAGCCCTTATCAACAATCAGCTGTGCACATTCCAGCCTGAACTCAGGGGTGAAGGTTCGTTTGGTTTTCTTGTTCATTAAGTCACCTGTTTTGTGTTGTGGTGAGAATATCACCTTTCATCAGGTGGCCAAATTTAGTGTGCCACTACAAACCACCAGAATAACCTTCTGCTCCGGCCTGGTGTTTTCACCACGCCACTGTCCCATTTTTTATCTCTGCATATCAGGAAAATCTTCAGTATGAAAACATTACCCGACACGCATGTACGGGAGGTATCGTGCTGCCCGTCTCCCGTCACCATCTGGCAGACACTGCTCACCCGGTTACTGGACCAGCATTACAGCCTTACGCTGAATGACACACCGTTCGTGGATGAACGCGTGATTGAGCAGCATATTGAGGCAGGCATTTCACTGTGTGATGCGGTGAACTTTCTCGTGGAAAAATACGCGCTGGTGCTACCGACCAGCCGGGATTCAGCGCCTGTACCCGCTCTCAGTTAATAAACAGCATCGATATCCTCCGGGCTCGCAGGGCGACCGGCCTGATGACCCGCGACAATTACAGAACGGTAAATAACATTACCCTGGGTAAGTATCCGGAGGCGAAATGATGAAACTGGCCCTGACACTGGAAGCCGACAGCGTTAACGTACAGGCACTGAACATGGGGCGCATTGTCGTTGACGTCGATGGTATTGAGCTCGCTGAACTGATTAACATGGTCTGCGATAACGGCTACTCCCTTCGTGTTGTTGATGAATCTGACCAGACCTCAGCAGAATGCACGCCACCATTTGCTACCCTTACCGGCATACGCTGCAGTACCGCACATATCACGGAAACGGACAACGCCTGGTTGTACTCGCTGTCACACCAGACCAGTGACTTCGGTGAATCAGAATGGATTCATTTTACAGGTAGCGGATATCTGTTACGTACCGATGCGTGGTCATACCCGGTTCTGCGGCTTAAACGCCTGGGGCTGTCAAAAACGTTCCGTCGTCTGGTCGTCACACTCATCCGGCGTTATGGCGTCAGTCTCATTCATCTGGATGCCAGCGCTGAATGCCTGCCGGGTTTACCCACTTTCGACTGGTAACCAGGAACAACATGAAATCATTAACCACGGAAACAGCGCTGGATATTCTGATTGCGTGGCTGCAGGACAATATCGACTGCGGATCGGGAATTATCTTTGACAACGATGAGGATAAAACGGATTCAGCAGCACTGTTGCCCTGTATCGAACAGGCCCGGGAGGATGTCCGTACCCTGCGTCATCTGCAGCTTCTGCACCAGAACCGGTGAAGCTCACTCACCAGACTTCATTCCTCTGACGCCAGCCTGCACAGGGCTGGCGTTTTCATTTATCTGCAAAAAGGAATATCGATTATGTCAGATATCACAATCTCCCGTCCGGAAGTGGTCAACGGGCATACGGACGTTATCTGCTCAACCAGCATTCGCCACATTCTGGCTGTACGAAAGAGTACACTGTTGCAAATCGACACACTTATCCGACAACTGGCTGAAATCTCGGTGCTGACGGAAAGCATCGGAGGTAAAACTGCCCCGGACTGGGCCATGAAACAGGATTTTCGCTGCGGCTGCTGGCTGATGGAGAAACCCGAAACAGCAATGAAAGCCATTACCCGGAATCTTGATCGCGAAATCTGGCGTGACCTGATGCAACGTTCCGGGATGCTGTCATTAATGGATACGCAGGCCCGTGATACATGGTACCGGTCACTGGAGTACGATAATTTTCCGGAAATCAGCGAAGCGAACATTCTGAGCACATTTGAACAACTGCACCAGAATAAGGATGAGGTGTTTGAGCGAGGGGTGATCAACGTCTTCAGAGGGCTGAACTGGAATTACAAAACCAATTGCCCCTGTAAATTTGGCAGTAAAATTATCGTCAACAATCTGGTGAGATGGGACCGGTGGGGATTTCATCTTATCACCGGACAACAGGCTGACCGACTCGCCGATCTGGAAAGAATGTTGCACCTGTTCAGCGGTAAACCAATCCCCGACAACCGGGGAAACATCACCCTTCGTCTGGATGATCACATTCAGTCTGTTCAGGGTAAAGAGAGCTATGAAGATGAGATGTTCAGCATCAGATACTTTAAGAAGGGCTCCGCGCATATCACGTTCAGAAAACCAGAACTGGTTGACAGACTGAATGATATTATCGCAAAACACTATCCTGATATGCTGGCAGTATAGCTTTGCCAGTATGCTCAAAGATCGGAAATTGTCCGATAAGATATGATCGCGGGGCATATAAACCGGTTTCAGATGGCATACCCGATGGCATACTGTCTGGAAGGGAAAATAAAAAAGCGCATGTTAAACAATAACATGCGCTTATAATCTGGCGGTGAGGGGGGGATTCGAACCCCCGATACGTTGCCGTATACACACTTTCCAGGCGTGCTCCTTCAGCCACTCGGACACCTCACCAAATTGTCGTTCCTGTCTTGCTGGAACGGGCGCTAATTTAGGGAAATCATGACCTGAGGTCAACAAACTTTTTGAAAAAATCGCGCGTTTATTCAAACTTCAATCAATGTGTGGTTTTAATAAGCGAAATCTGCTTTTTTTGCCACCGACCACGGATTTGTTATGCTGGTGGCCTTTGTAGATCATAATGATAAGTGCGAATAAATTTCGCACAACGCTTTTCGGGAGTCAGTATGGATATCATCTTTTATCACCCAACGTTCGATACCCAATGGTGGATTGAGGCACTGCGCAAAGCTATTCCTCAGGCAAGAGTCAGAGCATGGAAAAGCGGAGATAATGACTCTGCTGATTATGCTTTAGTCTGGCATCCTCCTGTTGAAATGCTGGCAGGGCGCGATCTTAAAGCGGTGTTCGCACTCGGGGCCGGTGTTGATTCTATTTTGAGCAAGCTACAGGCACACCCTGAAATGCTGAACCCTTCTGTTCCACTTTTTCGCCTGGAAGATACCGGTATGGGCGAGCAAATGCAGGAATATGCTGTCAGTCAGGTGCTGCATTGGTTTCGACGTTTTGACGATTATCGCATCCAGCAAAATAGTTCGCATTGGCAACCGCTGCCTGAATATCATCGGGAAGATTTTACCATCGGCATTTTGGGCGCAGGCGTACTGGGCAGTAAAGTTGCTCAGAGTCTGCAAACCTGGCGCTTTCCGCTGCGTTGCTGGAGTCGAACCCGTAAATCGTGGCCTGGCGTGCAAAGCTTTGCCGGACGGGAAGAACTGTCTGCATTTCTGAGCCAATGTCGGGTATTGATTAATTTGTTACCGAATACCCCTGAAACCGTCGGCATTATTAATCAACAATTACTCGAAAAATTACCGGATGGCGCGTATCTCCTCAACCTGGCGCGTGGTGTTCATGTTGTGGAAGATGACCTGCTCGCGGCGCTGGATAGCGGCAAAGTTAAAGGCGCAATGTTGGATGTTTTTAATCGTGAACCCTTACCGCCTGAAAGTCCGCTCTGGCAACATCCACGCGTGACGATAACACCACATGTCGCCGCGATTACCCGTCCCGCTGAAGCTGTGGAGTACATTTCTCGCACCATTGCCCAGCTCGAAAAAGGGGAGAGGGTCTGCGGGCAAGTCGACCGCGCACGCGGCTACTAATAAAGCATCAGGATTCCTGCTATCCTTGGCGGGAATTGAATACAGGAGAGAGTTATGTATCCCGTCGACCTTCATATGCATACCGTTGCCAGCACACATGCATATAGCACATTAAGTGATTACATTGCCCAGGCCAAACAAAAGGGCATTAAACTTTTTGCGATCACCGATCATGGCCCGGATATGGAAGATGCGCCGCATCACTGGCACTTCATTAACATGCGTATCTGGCCGCGAGTGGTTGATGGGGTAGGGATCCTGCGCGGCATCGAAGCTAACATTAAAAATGTTGATGGTGAAATTGACTGCAGCGGTAAAATGTTTGACTCGCTGGATCTAATTATTGCCGGTTTTCATGAGCCGGTTTTTGCGCCACATGACAAAGCGACCAATACACAAGCGATGATCGCCACTATCGCCAGCGGCAATGTGCATATAATAAGCCATCCCGGAAATCCCAAATATGAAATAGATGTGAAAGCCGTTGCTGAAGCAGCCGCGAAACATCAGGTGGCGCTGGAAATCAATAATTCCTCATTTTTACACTCACGTAAGGGCAGTGAAGACAACTGTCGTGAGGTAGCCGCAGCGGTACGTGATGCTGGAGGTTGGGTGGCATTAGGCTCGGATTCTCACACCGCGTTTACCATGGGGGAATTTGAAGAGTGTCTTAAAATCCTCGACGCGGTAGATTTTCCGCCAGAGCGCATTTTGAATGTTTCTCCGCGCCGCTTACTGAACTTCCTTGAATCTCGCGGTATGGCACCGATTGCGGAATTTGCAGACCTTTAATTACTAGTAATGGAAATATATTAATGAACGAGTTTTCTATCCTCTGTCGTGTGCTGGGTTCGCTCTATTACCGCCAACCACAAGATCCTTTACTGGTGCCGCTGTTTACCCTGATTCGTGAGGGGAAACTGGCTGCGAACTGGCCACTGGAGCAGGATGAGTTGCTGACACGTTTGCAGAAAAGCTGTGATATGACGCAAGTCTCTGCCGATTACAATGCGTTGTTTATCGGCGATGAATGTGCTGTGCCGCCATATCGTAGCGCATGGGTTGAGGGCGCGACGGAAGCGGAAGTGCGCGCTTTTCTTTCTGAGCGAGGGATGCCATTAGCGGATACGCCAGCCGATCACATCGGCACATTGCTGCTCGCAGCTTCCTGGCTGGAAGATCAGTCAACGGAAGATGAGAGCGAAGCACTGGAAACACTGTTCAGTGAGTATCTGTTACCCTGGTGTGGTGCGTTCCTTGGCAAAGTGGAGGCCCATGCAACCACGCCTTTCTGGCGCACCATGGCACCGCTAACCCGCGATGCCATTAGTGCAATGTGGGACGAGCTGGAAGAAGATTCTGAAGAATAAGTGTGATCTACGTCACTCATAACTGCAACGGATAATTTGTTGTTGCATAAAATGTGTGCTCGATCTCATTCATGGCCGCGTTTTCTGCTATCATGCGCGGCATGAACATACTTCTCTCTATTGCAATCACAACAGGCATTCTCTCCGGTATCTGGGGATGGGTGGCTGTTTCCCTGGGCTTACTAAGCTGGGCGGGCTTCCTGGGCTGTACGGCCTACTTTGCCTGCCCGCAAGGTGGGCTGAAAGGGCTGGCGATCTCCGCTGCAACCCTGCTTAGTGGCGTGGTGTGGGCGATGGTCATTATTTACGGTAGTGCACTGGCACCACATCTGGAAATTCTCGGTTATGTCATAACCGGTATTGTCGCGTTTCTGATGTGTATTCAGGCCAAACAGCTGCTGCTTTCATTTGTTCCGGGGACGTTTATAGGCGCATGCGCGACGTTTGCCGGGCAGGGTGACTGGAAACTGGTGTTACCTTCGCTGGCGCTTGGGCTGATATTTGGTTACGCAATGAAAAACAGTGGCCTGTGGCTGGCGGCGCGTAGTGCAAAGACGGCGCACCGTGAGCAGGAAATCAAAAATAAAGCGTGAGGGGCACTCACGCTTTCGCTTAAACAGTAAAATGCCGGATGATAATTCCGGCTTTTTTATCTGTCAGGATTCCGGTGGAACCGACATATGGCGGTATTTCACCAGAATGTCATTCTGCCGTTCTGCTTTATTTTGCAAATCCCACAGACCACGGTCGATACCATCATTAATCAGGAAAATGACCCCTGTTTCGATAGCCGACATCAGGCACAGCATAACAGGTTCGTTCGAGGTGTAACCCACTTCCCCTTCAAGCAAGCGCTGGTAGTCAATAAAGCGGAAAACCCCGGCCTGAACTTCATAGGAAAGTATCGTCTTACTGGTGTTCACCGAAGAAAGGATCTCGCCGGTACTCACATTGACGACGCGCAGGTTCACGGCAATCTGATCGAGCTGGTATTGCGTGTCGGCACCGATGCCAAAATATCTTGCCCCAACCCCGCCAGATTTGACGTTGCTTTCATAACCGATAATCGAACCTTCAACCATGATATTTGCCGCCGTTAAAGATTGCAGCGGGATTCGGTTATTAATGGCAACCGTGCCGTTTTCTTGTGCCGCACGAATAATCTTGCGCTCGTTAAGCAGGTTTTGTAAGCCCTGGCGCTCCAGCGGTATAAACCAGCGAGAATCTTTCAGTGCCGTGACCAGCATTGCCGTGGCGCTTTGCGGAACAGCAGTGGAGAAGTTACTTGCCGGGTAGGGTTTAAATTGCCCGGTTTCGTCCTGAATGTTGTATACCGAAACAAAGATTTTACCCGTCGGCGCTGGCAGATGGGTCAAATCTTTGTAGCTCTGAGCACGAGGCATTAATGTCGGTCTGGCGGCTTCTTTAGGCGGGGCGGTTAAGCATCCGCTCAGTAACATGACGGCAACCAAAAGAAATAAGCGCTGCATGATTATTTTCCTTATGAAGCTGGGGCTTAAAAATCGGTTGAGTTATTTTGTAAACCCGAAACCTGGATGGTCGAGGTTTGTCCGGTTTTACGATCTGTCACGTTCAACTGCAATTGACCATCGCGGTTGGCAATATCGACAATATAATCGTTGGTCACCATGCGGCCCGGTTTACCGGTATTAATATTCGACAGTAGCCCACCTAAAATTTGTGACTGGATGGCCTGAGTAAAGTTATCTAACGCTGAGGGTGTTTCAATACCAAAGTCATCGTTATAGCTCGGATCTTTATAAGAGTTTTGGGCCTGAGCGCTATTTAATAAAAAAGCGCCATTATTTGGGTTACCACCAAAGTTTGGATTACGGAACTGGAAAGTCATGGTTCCAGCCCAACTTAATGGCGAAATAAGCATGAGTAGAACTACTGCATGTTTGACACGCATTGCAGCCTCCGAACAATTTTTTATTTAGAATTCATCATGCGCCAAATCGCCCGTACTTAATAACGCCTGATTTATCTGGCGACGATTTAGTGCTTCTTCAGTTTGAATCAGTGCAAAGACGACAGTTTTCTCGAAGTCTCTTTTCAACGGAAATAAAAAAGTCTGGAAAATAACGTCCTGATTGACCGTTATAGTGATCCAGCTTCCCCATCGTGCACTGGGCCTTTCATTAATCGTTAAGTTACCCGTATAGTCACTTTCCCATTTATCACTAAAGGCTCGGTAAAAATCATGGCCAATAGATGAAACAGTATGGTCAGTTAGCAATCCCGGGACTTCTACCTCAACGGCGTGAAGATTCCCTGCGGCGAACAGAAATTCTGCCGCCACAATCCAGCGTAAATAACGTTTCATGGCTTTATCGCCTGAGGTTATCGTTTGCCCAGGAAACCGCTTGTGTCCGGTTTTTTACGGCTATCTTCTTGAAAAGATTATAAAGATGCGTTTTAACCGTATTTTCGCTGATGAACAACGAACGAGCGATCTCGTTATTAGACGCGCCGATACGCAGCTTATTCAGGATCTCTTTTTCCCGATGAGTAAGGAGGGCTGATTCCGTGCTGTTATAACGATAGTTACCTGAATGCGTAATCAGGTAGCTGGCAAGCTTTTGCGTAAAGTAGCATTCGCCGCGCAGGACGCCTTGCAACCCATTGACAACACGTTCTTGATCCTCCATGGAATAAAAAACGCCGTTGATATGAGGCCAGTTTTCAATGTCGCGGTACGGGTAATCTTCAGGCGTATTTAGCAACAATATTTTGATATTGTTGTTTTTCCTGCTCAAAGTATCCTGCCAATAATGGATAAGCTTTTTATCCGCTTCCATCATATCCAGAAGAATAATAGAGCCTGAAGAGATATCGTCCAGAGAACGTTGAATATTATGTAATTTTCCTGTAATTGCCAGCGATTGTTTAAGGTGCTGCAAGAGAGCTGTCGCCTGCAAAGAAGGTTTAGTGATCAACAATAATGTATGACCATGAATACTATGGACTTCATTAAACATGATGAAACCCCGCTTTTTTTATTGATCGCACACCTGACAGCTGCCTCTAAAATAGAAGCACCAGAAGTACTGACAGATGTTGCACTGCTGTGTGTAGTAATAAATCAGCCCTAAATGGGTAAAATATAAAACTAATGGATTACATCTGATTTCAATCTAGCCATTACAAATCTTAAATCAAGTGTTAAACATGTAACTAAATGTAACTCGTTATATTAAAATGTTAATCTTAAGGTTTTATTAAGTTTAGAAATGATAGAAAAGTTGTACATTTGGTTTTTATTGCACAATTTTAAAAAATCATACAAATGGTGATAACTTACTAATAATGCATATAAAAAATATTTCGGTGTAGTCCTTTCGTCATGTAAAACGTTCTTGTTTTTTCTCCACACCTCCGTGGACAATTTTTTACTGCAAAAAGACGAGGTTTGTCACGGCTTGTGCGCAAGACATATCGCAGCAATCAGCGACGGGCAAGAAGAATGACTGTCTGGTGCTTTTTGATAGCGGAAAACGGAGATTTAAAAGAAAACAAAATATTTTTTTGCGTAGATAACAGCGTATTTACGTGGGTTTTAATACTTTGGTATGAACTAAAAAAGAAAAATACAACGCGCGGGTGAGTTATTAAAAATATTTCCGCAGACATACTTTCCATCGTAACGCAGCGTTAACAAAATACAGGTTGTGTTAACAACCAAGTTGAAATGATTTAATTTCTTAAATGTACGACCAGGTCCAGGGTGACAACATGAAAAACAAATTGTTATTTATGATGTTAACAATACTGGGTGCGCCTGGGATTGCAGCCGCAGCAGGTTATGATTTAGCTAATTCAGAATATAACTTCGCGGTAAATGAATTGAGTAAGTCTTCATTTAATCAGGCAGCCATAATTGGTCAAGCTGGGACTAATAATAGTGCTCAGTTACGGCAGGGAGGCTCAAAACTTTTGGCGGTTGTTGCGCAAGAAGGTAGTAGCAACCGGGCAAAGATTGACCAGACAGGAGATTATAACCTTGCATATATTGATCAGGCGGGCAGTGCCAACGATGCCAGTATTTCGCAAGGTGCTTATGGTAATACTGCGATGATTATCCAGAAAGGTTCTGGTAATAAAGCAAATATTACACAGTATGGTACTCAAAAAACGGCAATTGTAGTGCAGAGACAGTCGCAAATGGCTATTCGCGTGACACAACGTTAATTTCCATTCGACTTTTAAATCAATCCGATGGGGGTTTTACATGAAACTTTTAAAAGTAGCAGCAATTGCAGCAATCGTATTCTCCGGTAGCGCTCTGGCAGGTGTTGTTCCTCAGTACGGCGGCGGTAACCACGGTGGTGGCGGTAATAATAGCGGCCCAAATTCTGAGCTGAACATTTACCAGTACGGTGGCGGTAACTCTGCACTTGCTCTGCAAACTGATGCCCGTAACTCTGACTTGACTATTACCCAGCATGGCGGCGGTAATGGTGCAGATGTTGGTCAGGGCTCAGATGACAGCTCAATCGATCTGACCCAACGTGGCTTCGGTAACAGCGCTACTCTTGATCAGTGGAACGGCAAAAATTCTGAAATGACGGTTAAACAGTTCGGTGGTGGCAACGGTGCTGCAGTTGACCAGACTGCATCTAACTCCTCCGTCAACGTGACTCAGGTTGGCTTTGGTAACAACGCGACCGCTCATCAGTACTAATACATCATTTGTATTACAGAAACAGGGCGCAAGCCCTGTTTTTTTTCGGGAGAAGAATATGAATACGTTATTACTCCTTGCGGCACTTTCCAGTCAGATAACCTTTAATACGACCCAGCAAGGGGATGTGTATACCATTATTCCTGAAGTCACTCTTACTCAATCTTGTCTGTGCAGAGTACAAATATTGTCCCTGCGCGAAGGCAGTTCAGGGCAAAGTCAGACGAAGCAAGAAAAGACCCTTTCATTGCCTGCTAATCAACCCATTGCTTTGACGAAGTTGAGTTTAAATATTTCCCCGGACGATCGGGTGAAAATAGTTGTTACTGTTTCTGATGGACAGTCACTTCATTTATCACAACAATGGCCGCCCTCTTCAGAAAAGTCTTAATTTGTTGAAATATCGAGCATAAGATGAATCTGGAGAGAATGGTCTGCTGCGAATCAGCCAACCTGAAAGTATGGATAACACAACCCTCAAGGATGACTAATCATTGAGGAAATAGAATAAATGTTCAGACCTTTTTTAAACTCTCTTATGCTCGGCAGTTTGTTTTTTCCTTTTATTGCCATTGCTGGAAGCACCGTGCAAGGGGGCGTGATCCATTTTTATGGCCAAATTGTGGAACCGGCATGTGACGTCAGCACCCAGTCATCACCCGTAGAAATGAACTGCCCACAGAATGGTTCTATTCCGGGCAAAACCTACTCCAGCAAAGCGTTAATGAGCGGCAATGTCAAAAACGCGCAAATAGCCTCAGTAAAAGTGCAGTATCTTGATAAACAGAAAAAGCTGGCTGTAATGAACATCGAATATAACTAAGTTTCTGAACAACTCACGTTGCTGAGCAGAAAAATGCGATTTAACCAAAAAGCCTGCTGTACACTTAAGAAACAAGAAGGTGTAAGGAGGCGTTATGAAAACGCGTATTCATGTTGTGCAGGGTGATATTACCAAACTGGCCGTTGATGTGATTGTGAATGCGGCTAATCCGTCATTAATGGGAGGCGGCGGCGTCGATGGGGCCATTCATCGCGCAGCGGGTCCGGCCCTGCTGGATGCTTGTTTAAAAGTCAGGCAACAGCAGGGCGATTGCCCTACGGGGCATGCCGTTATTACGCTTGCAGGCGATCTTCCCGCTAAAGCCGTAGTGCACACCGTCGGGCCAGTCTGGCGTGGTGGTGAACAAAACGAAGACCAGCTTTTGCAGGATGCCTATCTCAATAGCCTACGACTGGTGGCGGCAAACAGCTATACGTCAGTGGCTTTTCCTGCAATCAGTACTGGGGTTTATGGTTACCCTTGTGCGGCAGCGGCTGAAATCGCAGTAAAAACCGTTTCAGAATTTATTACCCGTCACGCTTTACCCGAACAGGTATACTTTGTCTGTTATGATGAAGAAAACGCCCACCTCTACGAAAGACTCCTTACCCAACAAGGAGATGAATGATTTGCCCCGGCTGGCGAGCGCGGTGCTGCCACTGTGTTCGCAACATCCCGGTCAGTGTGGCCTTTTTCCTCTGGAGAAAAGTCTGGATGCGTTTGCAGCCCGGTATCGTCTGGCCGAAATGGCAGAGCATACGCTCGATGTTCAGTATTACATCTGGCAGGACGATATGTCGGGTCGGTTACTGTTTTCCGCCCTGTTAGCCGCAGCAAAGCGTGGCGTTCGCGTCCGTTTGTTGCTGGACGACAACAATACGCCCGGACTTGACGACATTTTACGCTTGCTTGACAGTCATCCACGCATTGAAGTCCGGCTTTTTAATCCTTTCTCGTTTCGCTTGCTGCGTCCGCTTGGTTATATCACCGACTTTTCCCGTCTTAATCGCCGTATGCACAATAAAAGTTTCACTGTCGATGGCGTGGTGACCCTGGTGGGAGGACGAAATATTGGTGATGCCTATTTTGGGACAGGGGAAGAGCCACTTTTTTCGGATTTAGATGTTATGGCAATAGGACCCGTGGTAGAGGACGTTGCCGATGATTTCGCCCGCTACTGGTATTGCAAATCGGTTTCACCCTTACAGCAGGTGCTGGATGTCCCGGAGGGTGAAATGGCGGATCGCATCGAGTTACCCGCCTCCTGGCATAACGATGCCATGACGCATCGTTATTTACGCAAAATGGAATCCAGTCCATTTATAAATCATCTGGTTGATGGAACATTGCCGCTTATCTGGGCGAAGACACGTTTATTAAGTGATGATCCGGCGAAAGGGGAGGGCAAGGCAAAACGGCATTCACTGTTACCGCAGCGCCTGTTCGATATCATGGGCTCACCCAGTGAACGCATCGATATTATCTCTTCCTATTTTGTACCGACACGCGCAGGTGTGGCGCAACTCTTACGGATGGTGAGAAAAGGGGTAAAGATTGCGATCCTAACCAATTCTCTTGCCGCTAACGATGTTGCTGTCGTCCATGCCGGATACGCGCGCTGGCGCAAAAAATTGCTCCGCTATGGCGTGGAATTATATGAACTCAAGCCGACGCGTGAACAAAGTAGTACGTTACACGATCGCGGCATAACCGGTAATTCCGGAGCCAGCCTGCATGCTAAAACCTTTAGCATCGATGGTAAAACGGTGTTTATCGGCTCTTTCAATTTCGATCCGCGTTCAACATTGCTCAATACTGAAATGGGCTTCGTGATAGAGAGCGAAACGCTGGCACAGTTAATTGATAAACGCTTTATTCAGAGCCAGTATGATGCGGCCTGGCAGCTCCGTCTGGACAGGTGGGGACGGATCAACTGGGTTGATCGTCATGCAAAGAAAGAGATTATTCTCAAAAAAGAACCCGCCACCAGTTTCTGGAAGCGGGTTATGGTCAGACTGGCGTCGATATTGCCCGTGGAATGGTTATTGTAAATGTGGCTTAACGGGCTGGTGCTTTATCGTTCTCACGCTTAACAACCGGTTTACCAGAGAACAAAAACTTCAGTAACGGGATGCGCAAATGAATTTCATACAGAATTATCGCAATCCCTACTACAAATATCAGGCCACAGAGAAAACCAAGCCAGTTGGAGGTGATGTGCGGTGTAATGTATGCGCCGAAAAACAGCGTTAACGGGTGGTGAACCAGATAGATAAACAGCGATGCGTTAACAAAATAAGTCACCCGCGCTGACTGGAAGTTAAGCAAACGGTGGCCAAAGGAGAAGACCACATTCACCATCCACAGACCGAGGACCATGGTGATCACTGACTCGGTTTCGTACATCCAGGCATCGCCACTGCCATAGCGCTGGTTGAGTAAATAAGCGACAAACGCCAATGCTGCTGCAAGGGTACAGCCACGAGACGGCGTGGTAAACAAGGCTTTAAGATGAGGGAAAATGAAAGCCAGTGCGCCGAGGATAAAGAACGGCAAATAAAACAGCGTTTGCATGACAATAAAATTGAACATGCCATTACTCAGAATGGGCGGATACACAATAAAAATCGTTCTTCTTATTACCGCATAACCGATGCCGAGGCATAAAAAAATCACCGATAGTTTTACCATCGAGAATTTTTTATTCGTTTTATCAGAATTTTCTAAATTATTTCTGATGCGTTTAAATATCCATACGCACAGCGTCGTCATGACCACTAACACCAGTAAAAACCACAGGTGTGATATTAATTCCCAGGCCAACGTATTATATTTGTCATACAATGACAGCCCAGGCCAACTTTCCGCTTTTCCTTTGACATATTGCAGCATAATAAATTGCGGTAATGTCAGTAGGGGGATGGCTGTTAACATCGGGATACCTACACGTTCGACACGTACTTTCCACCATTTTTTCAAGGGATAGCGTAAAAAAAGCATGTAGGAAAAGTAGCCGGATATAACGAAAAATACCTGCATGCGGAACGAGTGGATGAAGTCATTAAAAAGGGTCAGCCACAATGATGATTCGGCGCTATTCACATGCCATGTATGGCTCGAATAGATTAAAGAAATATGAAAAGGTATCCCTAACAACATCAGCCAGGCGCGGATGGAGTCGAGGAAATATTCACGTTGCGCGGGTACTGGGTTCATATATGGTTAACTAATCTCGGATTTTTCGTCTTATCCCTGTCGGGTTATGCCTTTAGGCTTGTTGCCATAGTGACACCGACCTGACCGCGCCAGGCGCAGGCTTCAAGGTTTTTATGCATAGCATCATCGCTACCACTAACCAGAATGGAAGCGTCTGTAAGACGGTTGATAAATAAATTTGCTGGCAAACCCTACACGAAGTCGATGCTTCTGTCTTTAGGAGAAGCACGGAAAGTGAAAACGGTTGCAATCAGGTGCTTAATCCATGAGCCAGCGTGCTGAACGATACCGGGATTCTGTTGTCGGAATGGCTGGTTATCCATTAAAATAGATCGGATCGATATAAGCACACAAAGGGGGAAGTGCTTACTAATTATGAAACATAAACTACAAATGATGAAAATGCGTTGGTTGAGTGCTGCAGTAATGTTAACCCTGTATACATCTTCAAGCTGGGCTTTCAGTATTGATGATGTCGCAAAGCAAGCTCAATCTTTAGCCGGGAAAGGCTACGAGACGCCCAAAAGCAACTTGCCCTCCGTTTTCCGCGATATGAAATACGCGGACTATCAGCAGATCCAGTTTAATCATGACAAAGCGTACTGGAACAATCTGAAGACCCCATTCAAACTCGAGTTCTACCATCAGGGTATGTACTTCGATACCCCGGTCAAAATAAATGAAGTGACTGCCACCGCAGTCAAACGAATCAAATACAGCCCGGATTATTTCACTTTCGGCGATGTTCAGCATGACAAAGATACGGTAAAAGACCTTGGCTTTGCCGGTTTTAAAGTGCTTTACCCGATCAACAGCAAAGATAAAAACGATGAAATCGTCAGCATGCTCGGGGCCAGCTATTTCCGCGTGATTGGTGCAGGTCAGGTTTATGGCCTTTCTGCCCGCGGTCTGGCAATTGATACCGCCTTGCCATCGGGTGAAGAATTTCCACGCTTCAAAGAGTTCTGGATCGAGCGTCCAAAACCGACTGATAAACGTTTAACCATCTATGCATTGCTTGACTCGCCGCGTGCGACAGGTGCTTACAAATTCGTGGTTATGCCAGGGCGTGACACGGTTGTGGATGTGCAGTCGAAAATCTATCTGCGCGATAAAGTCGGCAAACTGGGGGTTGCACCGTTAACCAGTATGTTCCTGTTTGGGCCGAACCAACCGTCGCCTGCAAATAACTATCGTCCGGAGTTGCACGACTCTAACGGTCTCTCTATCCATGCCGGTAATGGCGAATGGATCTGGCGTCCGTTGAATAACCCGAAACATTTAGCGGTCAGCAGCTTCTCCATGGAAAACCCGCAAGGCTTTGGTCTGTTGCAGCGCGGTCGTGATTTCTCCCGCTTTGAAGATCTCGATGATCGTTACGATCTCCGTCCAAGCGCATGGGTGACTCCGAAAGGGGAGTGGGGTAAAGGCAGCGTTGAGCTGGTGGAAATTCCAACCAACGATGAAACCAACGATAACATCGTCGCTTACTGGACGCCGGATCAGCTGCCGGAGCCGGGTAAAGAGATGAACTTTAAATACACCATCACCTTCAGCCGTGATGAAGACAAACTGCATGCGCCAGATAACGCATGGGTGCAACAAACGCGTCGTTCAACGGGGGATGTGAAGCAGTCGAACCTGATTCGCCAGCCTGACGGTACTATCGCCTTTGTGGTCGATTTTACCGGCGCAGAGATGAAAAAACTGCCAGAGGATACCCCGGTCACAGCGCAAACCAGCATTGGTGATAATGGTGAGATAGTTGAAAGCACGGTGCGCTATAACCCGATTACCAAAGGCTGGCGTCTGGTGATGCGTGTGAAAGTGAAAGATGCCAAGAAAACCACTGAAATGCGTGCTGCGCTGGTGAATGCCGATCAGACGTTGAGTGAAACCTGGAGCTACCAGTTACCTGCCAATGAATAAGACAACTGAGTACATTGACGCAATGCCCATCGCCGCAAGCGAGAAAGCGGCATTGCCGAAGACTGATATCCGCGCCGTTCATCAGGCGCTGGATGCCGAACACCGCACCTGGGCGCGGGAGGATGATTCCCCGCAAGGCTCGGTAAAGGCGCGTCTGGAACAAGCCTGGCCAGATTCACTTGCTGATGGACAGTTAATTAAAGACGACGAAGGGCGCGATCAGCTGAAGGCGATGCCAGAAGCAAAACGCTCCTCGATGTTTCCCGACCCGTGGCGTACCAACCCGGTAGGCCGTTTCTGGGATCGCCTGCGTGGACGCGATGTCACGCCGCGCTATCTGGCTCGTTTGACCAAAGAAGAGCAGGAGAGCGAGCAAAAGTGGCGTACCGTCGGTACCATCCGCCGTTACATTCTGTTGATCCTGACGCTCGCGCAAACTGTCGTCGCGACCTGGTATATGAAGACCATTCTTCCTTATCAGGGTTGGGCGCTGATTAATCCTATGGATATGGTTGGTCAGGATTTGTGGGTTTCCTTTATGCAGCTTCTGCCTTATATGCTGCAAACCGGTATCCTGATCCTCTTTGCGGTACTGTTCTGTTGGGTGTCCGCCGGATTCTGGACGGCGTTAATGGGCTTCCTGCAACTGCTTATTGGTCGCGATAAATACAGTATATCTGCGTCAACAGTTGGCGATGAACCATTAAACCCGGAGCATCGCACGGCGTTGATCATGCCTATCTGTAACGAAGACGTGAACCGTGTTTTTGCTGGCCTGCGTGCAACGTGGGAATCAGTAAAAGCCACCGGGAATGCCAAACACTTTGATGTCTACATTCTTAGTGACAGTTATAACCCGGATATCTGCGTCGCAGAGCAAAAAGCCTGGATGGAGCTTATCGCTGAAGTCGGTGGCGAAGGTCAGATTTTCTATCGCCGCCGCCGTCGCCGCGTGAAGCGTAAAAGCGGTAATATCGATGACTTCTGCCGTCGCTGGGGCAGCCAGTACAGCTACATGGTGGTGCTGGATGCTGACTCGGTAATGACCGGTGATTGTTTGTGCGGGCTGGTGCGCCTGATGGAAGCCAACCCGAACGCCGGGATCATTCAGTCGTCGCCGAAAGCGTCCGGTATGGATACGCTGTATGCGCGCTGTCAGCAGTTCGCGACCCGCGTGTATGGGCCACTGTTTACAGCCGGTTTGCACTTCTGGCAACTTGGCGAGTCGCACTACTGGGGACATAACGCGATTATCCGCGTGAAACCGTTTATCGAGCACTGCGCACTGGCTCCGCTGCCGGGCGAAGGTTCCTTTGCCGGTTCAATCCTGTCACATGACTTCGTGGAAGCGGCGTTGATGCGCCGTGCAGGTTGGGGGGTCTGGATTGCTTACGATCTCCCGGGTTCTTATGAAGAATTGCCGCCTAACTTGCTTGATGAGCTAAAACGTGACCGCCGATGGTGCCACGGTAACCTGATGAACTTCCGTCTGTTCCTGGTGAAGGGTATGCACCCGGTTCACCGTGCGGTGTTCCTGACGGGCGTGATGTCTTATCTCTCCGCTCCGCTGTGGTTTATGTTCCTCGCGCTCTCTACTGCATTGCAGGTAGTGCATGCGTTGACCGAACCGCAATACTTCCTGCAACCACGGCAGTTGTTCCCAGTGTGGCCGCAGTGGCGTCCTGAGCTGGCGATTGCACTTTTTGCTTCGACCATGGTGCTGTTGTTCCTGCCGAAGTTATTGAGCATTTTGCTTATCTGGTGCAAAGGAACGAAAGAATACGGCGGCTTCTGGCGCGTTACATTATCGTTGCTGCTGGAAGTGCTTTTTTCCGTGCTGCTGGCTCCGGTACGCATGCTGTTCCATACGGTCTTCGTCGTCAGCGCGTTCCTTGGCTGGGAAGTGGTGTGGAATTCACCGCAGCGTGATGATGACTCCACTTCCTGGGGTGAAGCGTTCAAACGCCACGGCTCACAGCTGCTGTTAGGGTTAGTGTGGGCTGTTGGGATGGCGTGGCTGGATCTGCGTTTCCTGTTCTGGCTGGCACCGATTGTCTTCTCGTTGATCCTGTCACCGTTTGTTTCGGTGATTTCCAGCCGTGCCACCGTTGGTCTGCGCACCAAACGCTGGAAACTGTTCCTGATCCCGGAAGAGTATTCGCCGCCGCAGGTGCTGGTTGATACCGATCGGTTCCTTGAGATGAATCGCCAACGCTCCCTTGACGATGGCTTTATGCACGCAGTGTTTAACCCGTCATTTAACGCTCTGGCAACCGCAATGGCGACCGCGCGTCACCGCGCCAGTAAGGTGCTGGAAATCGCCCGTGACCGCCACGTTGAACAGGCGCTTAACGAGACGCCAGAGAAGCTGAATCGCGATCGTCGCCTGGTGCTGCTAAGCGATCCGGTGACGATGGCCCGTCTGCATTTCCGCGTCTGGAATTCCCCGGAGAGATATTCTTCATGGGTGAGTTATTACGAAGGGATAAAGCTCAATCCACTGGCATTGCGTAAACCGGATGCGGCTTCGCAATAAAAACGTAGTTGCCTGATGCGCTACGCTTATCAGGCCTACATCGTTCCTGCAATTTATTGATTTTGCAAGACTTTGTGGGTCGGATAAGGCGTTCACGCCGCATCCGGCAAAAACAACGAGCCAATAAAAATACCGGCGTTATGCCGGTATTTTTTTACGAAAGAGGTATCAAATGCGTTTAATTGTGGTGAGCATCATGGTGACCTTGCTGAGTGGCTGTGGCAGCATTATTAGTCGCACTATACCGGGGCAGGGGCATGGCAACCAATATTATCCCGGTGTGCAATGGGATGTGCGTGACTCCGCCTGGCGTTATGTCACGATCCTTGATCTGCCATTCTCTCTGGTTTTTGATACTTTACTGCTGCCGATCGACATTCATCATGGCCCGTATGAGTGATTAACGTTCATCCCACTCATCAGCTGCTGCGCGTCCTTCCTCGGTATCCAGCGGTGGCTCAAGCTGAAATTCCCCCTCGTCCCATTCATGTAATGTATTCTCTTCCTGCCACTCCTGGCGTATCTCTATCTCATCATAGTCGCCATCAAAAACACTTTGCGCGGCTTCACCGCTAAGCATAGGTAAACATTCACCTTCTTCCCCTTCGTCGGCAAAAAACTCAACTTGCCACATGATGTCGCCGTCCTGCAAAACGTATTTTTGGGCATTGAACTGTTGCACATTCGCATCTTCGGCGTCGATGCCGGGGTTGTCTGCAAGAAATTCTTCGCGTGCAGCGTCAATGGCTTCTTCAAGCGTTGCGTACATGGTCATCACGATTCTCCCTTTGAGTTGATGAGGTTTCAGGGAAAAGGATAGCTGATTCTCCGCTTTTGCAAGTATGAAAGGCGAAAAATCAGTTCGATACCTGGGGTATTCGACGACGACGTAGACTGTTCCATGAATAGACTGCGTTGAATAACACTACGCCAGCGGTGACGAGAAATACCGCTCTGAAACCGTAGTTCGCTGAAATCGCTGCTCCCATCAATGGTCCGGTAACGTTGCCAATATCACGAAACGATTGGTTATAGCTGAAGATACGCCCGGCGATCTGGTTGCTCGAGTTGTAAACCAACAGTGTCTGTACGGCGGGGAGTAGTGCACCATCGGCGGCACCGAGCAAAAAACGTAAAATCCCAAGTTGCAATGGCGTCTGAACGTAAGACATTGGGATCAACAGCAGTACAGAAAAGATCAGCGCTGTAATCAGGAGCTTTTCGGGTCCGATTCGATCGCCAAGTTTGCCGAGTCGTGGTGCACTTAGCAGAGCCGCCACGCCTGGCACCGAGGCGATCATGCCACTGATAAAGGCGACGTTACTGACGTTACCCGCCAGTTCGCGGACATACAGCGTCAGAATGGGGGCAATTGAGCCCGTCGCCACCTGGATGATTAACGTAGTGACAAACAGGCTGAGTACCAGTTTCGGGTTTTTAAGTGATGTCACCACTTCCCGCATGTGCAGCATCTCTTTTTTGCTGACCGGCTGGAATTTTTCTCTGATGCAAAACAGGGTGACGAAAAAGCAGAGTATGAGCACACTGGCGGTAATAAAGAATACCGGACGTAAGCCGTAGCTATCGGCGAGCAGGCCGCCAGCCATTGGGCCGAGCAACGCACCACTAACGCCGCCTGTGGAGAGCGTACCCAGCGCCCAGCCGCTTTTATTACGCGGTACTTGTGTGGCGATAAGAGCATTAGCGTTGGGGACAAATCCGCCAAGTAACCCAAGAAGCGCCCGCAGGATCAAAAACTGCCAGATATTTTGTGCCAGCCCCATCAACACCATCACGATGCCCATGCCGAGGGCAGAGCGTAATAGCATGAGTTTTCGGCCTTTACGGTCGGCGAGTCCACCCCAAAACGGTGAGGCGATGGCCGAAAATAAAAATGTAATGCTGAAGACAATACCGGACCACATATTCAGGGCGGAGTGACCGGTAACGCCAAGCTGCTCAACGTAGAGGGGTAAGAAGGGCATTACCAGACTGAAGGCGGCACCGGTAAGAAAACAGCCTAGCCAGGCGACGATCAGGTTTCGTTTCCAGTTTATAGGGGTGTCATTTTCACAGGGTGACATAGCAATCCGCTGTTGGTGCGCCAGGCGCGGTGAACATAAGAAGAAAAGATAAGCACACTAATTATGCGCCCGACTTCCAGGGGGCGCAATCCAGAGAGCTTTTATCGCTAAATCAGGGGGATTTGCTGTGGTAATGCCGGATGCCATTCTGAAGCATCCGGCATGGGAGATTTAATAGCGTGAAGGAACGCCTTCCGGGCGTGTTTTAAAGCGACGGTGTAACCACATATACTGCTCTGGTGCCATCATGATGCATTTTTCGACCACTTTGTTCATCCACGCGGCGGTAGTTTCGGCATCATCCAGTGGCGGAGAACACTCTGGCGGCAGCATAATCAATTGATACCCTTTGCCATCTGGCTTACGGCGTGGAACGAAGGGCACCAGACATGCGCCGGACATCCGTGCCAGCATCCAGGTTCCGGTCGTGGTCGCAGCCTGCTCAACGGCAAACAACGGGACGAAAACGCTTGAGCGCGGGCCGTAATCATGATCCGGTGCGTACCAGACCACTTCGCCTTTTTTCAGGGCTTTAATCATGCCTTTTAAATCTTTGCGGTCGAGCATCGATTTATTTGAGCGCAAACGGCCCCAGGTTTGTAGCCAGTCAATCAGTGGATTATCGTTCGGGCGGTAAACGCCAATCCCCGGTTCCTGCATACCAAACTGCCGCGCACCCAGCTCCAGTGTCAGAAAATGGATGCCAACTAACAGGATGCCGCGTTTTTGCGCCTGCACGTCACGAATGTGTTCCATGCCGATCACTTCCGTCCAGCGGGCGATTCGGCGGTCCGGCCAGAACCACGCCATGCCGGTTTCCATCAGGCCCATGCCAACGGATTCGAAATTCTTCACCACCATTTTACGGCGTTCTTGTTCGCTCATTTCCGGGAAGCACAGTTCCAGGTTGCGATGCACAATTTTTGCGCGTCGTTTCATAAAACGTAACGCCAGTTTTCCTAATCCACAACCGAGGCGGTAGATAACCGGGTAGGGCAATTGCACGACTAACCAAAGTACGCCAATACCCAACCAGGTTAACCAATAACGCGGATGAAGCAGTGCGGTGGAGAACTTGGGTAGATTCGTCATATCAATCCTGTTTTTCAACCTATTCGGGCAATTGTATGTATTGTCGCATTTTTTCGCCCGCAACCAAAATTTGTGGCTGAAGACTGGGCGAAATTGCCGCGCTTGTAAATAACAAATAATTTTTAATGCGCAAATGTAGCGTAAAATGTGTGGATGTTAATTATCGATAATTGCTATATCATGCCGCGGATTTTTACTTTCCCATCTCGCAGGAACCGTACACCATGCCAGTGTTACACAACCGCATTTCCAACGACGCGCTAAAAGCCAAAATGTTGGCTGAGAGCGAACCGCGAACCACCATTTCGTTTTACAAGTATTTCCACATCGCCGATCCTAAGGCGACCCGTGACGCTTTATATCAGCTGTTTACCGCGCTGAATGTTTTTGGGCGAGTGTATCTGGCGCATGAGGGCATTAACGCGCAAATCAGCGTACCTGCGAGCAATGTTGAAACATTTCGCGCGCAGCTCTATGCCTTCGACCCGGCTTTAGAGGGTTTACGCCTGAATATCGCGTTGGATGATGACGGGAAATCCTTCTGGGTACTGCGCATGAAGGTACGCGATCGCATTGTTGCCGACGGTATTGACGATCCTCACTTTGATGCCAGCAATGTTGGTGAGTATCTGCAAGCGGCGGAAGTGAACGCCATGCTTGACGATCCCGATGCACTATTTATCGACATGCGTAACCACTATGAGTATGAAGTGGGGCACTTTGAAAACGCGCTCGAAATTCCGGCAGATACCTTCCGTGAGCAGCTGCCAAAAGCAGTCGAGATGATGCAGGCACATAAAGATAAAAAAATCGTCATGTACTGCACCGGCGGCATTCGTTGTGAAAAGGCCAGTGCCTGGATGAAACATAACGGATTCAACAAAGTCTGGCATATCGAGGGCGGAATTATTGAATACGCCCGTAAGGCGCGCGAGCAGGGCTTGCCGGTGCGTTTTATTGGCAAAAATTTTGTTTTTGACGAGCGGATGGGCGAACGTATATCGGATGAGATTATCGCGCATTGCCACCAGTGCGGTGCGCCGTGCGACAGCCATACCAACTGTAAAAATGATGGCTGCCACCTGCTGTTTATTCAGTGTCCAGCATGTGCGGAAAAATACAAAGGTTGTTGTAGTGAGATTTGCTGCGAAGAAAGCGCGTTACCGCCAGAAGAACAGCGACGCCGTCGGGCAGGACGTGAAAATGGCAATAAGATCTTTAATAAGTCTCGTGGACGTCTGAATACAACACTGGGCATTCCTGATCCAACAGAATAAATATCATTGCCGGATGCGTGCCATCCGGCAACATTTCACGCTTACTTCTGCTGTACGCCTTCCACTGAAATAATCAGATCCACTTCCTGAGAAGCTGGACCTAAATCTGTCTTGATATTGAAGTCCTTGAGCTTAATTTTGCCTTCGGCCTCGAAGCCTGCACGTTTACCACCCCATGGGTCGTCGCCCTGACCAATTAATTTCGCTTCCAGCGTGACGGGTTTGGTTACGCCATTCAGCGTCAGATCGCCGGTAATATCCAGTTCGTCACCGTCTTTCTTCACGCTGGTGGAGGTGAATGTTGCCTGTGGATATTTTGTGGTATTGAGGAAATCTGCACTGCGAAGATGTTTATCGCGTTCGGCGTGATTAGTATCGACGCTGGTGGTGTTAATTGTCACATTCACTTTATCGGCAGCCGGATTTTTTTCGTCAAAGGTAAAAGTACCGTCGAAATCTTTAAAGGTGCCGTATAACCAGCTATAGCCAAGGTGCTGGATGCGGAAATTAACAAAGGCGTGCTGACCTTCTTTGTCAATTTTGTAATCGGCGGCAACCGCTGAACCGGCAGAGAACATCAGGGACGCGAAGGTTAAACCAAGCAGGCTTTTTTTCATTTTTTATACTCCATAGTCAGATGACGACTTTCCCAGCATGCGCTTCAGAGTGTCGTCTTTATCGATGAAATGATGCTTCAGGGCCATAAATCCGTGCATAACGGACAGTACTACGACGCTCCACGCGAGCCAAAAATGCAGGGCACCGGCAAAGTCTGCCTGTGCGCCAGCGTCGGCAAGGGTCGCGGGGACGTCAAACCAGCCAAAAACGCTGATCGGTTTACCATCGGCAGTTGAGATCAGATAGCCGCTGATGCCGATGGCGAAAAGCAATAGGTACAATGCGAGATGTCCAGCTCTTGCGGCAAGACGAGTCATGGGCGAATAACTCGGCAGCGGACCCGGCGGTGGAGATATGACACGCCACAGAACGCGAATAACCAGCCCCATCATTAACAAAATACCGATGCTTTTATGCAGTTCGGGTGCTTTGTGATACCAGCCATCGTAATAACTGAGCGTGACCATCCACAGACCTAAAGCAAACATGCCGTAGACAATAATTGCGCTTAGCCAATGGAAGGCCGCAGATATAACACCATAGCGTTCAGGGGTATTTGTGAATGACATAAGTGCATCCAATACGAATTTGCGAGAGAAAGAAAATGGCGTGTCGGAGAATGAATTGCAACACAAAAATAACAAATTGAATGATATTTATTTTTATTTCAATAATTTTGAATTAATAATGAAAGAATCTTCATAAGTTTAGTGGGTTCAGCATCAGAGATGTCTGGTGAGTGCTGTAGAAGCAGGAATAATCTCATTCAATTTTTCACGCTAAATGAAAGGGAGATTAAATATTTGTCAGTTTATGTCAGTGCGGAAAACTAAAAATAAAACACATAGATCAGATCCATAATTGCCAACAATCCCCAGAGAAAAAGATAAAGCATCAGATGCTCGCGAATATTATTGATGAGATAGTGCAACAGCCGACGCATTAAATACTCCTGTAAAAACGGCCTCATTCTGGAGGCCGTAATGATGATTATTGGAAGCGGGAAAGCCTGAATGGCGTCAAATCAAAATCGCTTTTTTTGTCTTGCGCAAAATCGGCAGCTATTTCCCCTAAAACAGACGCAAATTTAAAACCGTGCCCGCTCAGGCCGGTAATGAGCAGTGTATTATCGTGGCCGGGTAGGGTATCGATAATAAAATCTTCGTCAGGCGAATTATCATAGGTGCAGGCAGCGCCGTACAGGCAGCAACCGATACCCGGCAAGACATTGCGCAAGAACGGGAAGGCTTCCGAACCATCGCTGACCACTTCCGCAAACGGAACACGTTCATCCGCTGAATGGATAACCTGGCCTCCGTTATGTTTGCCAATCTTCAACGCGTCGTTTTCTGCCGGAAAACCATAATATTGATCGCCATTGGGCAGTTCACCGGTAAACGCCGGGAATTTATTCTTCACGCTATAGCGGCCATCGGCCTGATACCAGGCAAATACTTTACGTACGGGCTGGACAGGCAGCTCCGGGAGCAGGTCTTTTACCCATGTTCCCGCGCAGACAATCGCTTTTTTCGCCTGATACTCACCGTCAGCCGTTTCAATAGTTACGCCATCATCGTCATGACGAATTGCGGTGACCGGGCAGTTGAACAGTTGCGCACAGCCCGCTTCCTTCGCCAGTTGGATCCAGGTTTTAATCGCCAGTTCGCTGCGCAAAAAACCGGAATCAGTTTCAAATAAGCCGATGTAGTTGTCCGGGACGCGTATTTCCGGCCAGCGGGCCATAATCCCTTGCGCATCGAGCTTTTCAACGTTGAGTTGCCATTGTTCGGCGCTGTGGGCGACGTTGGCGAGAAATGTGGAATCAGCCGGGCCAAGGTTAATGACGCCAGAGCGTACAAAAATGGGATCTTCTTCGTTGTGGCGGGAGAGTTCATCCCACAGCGTTTGCGCGCGGAGGACCAGCGGGACATACTTTTCGCCTTCACCATAAGCATGGCGAATTAATCGCGTATCGCCGTGGTGGCTGCCGTGTTGATGTGGTGGCATATGGGCGTCGGTCATTAGCACGTTTAAACCGGCGCGGGTTGCATAATACCCGGCGGCAGCGCCTACGGAACCGCTGCCAATAATGATGAGATCGTATTTCATTTTTTTCTCTCTGCTCTCATGGTTTAAGCAGAGTAATTAACTGAATGCAGATATACAACCCAGAAATGGTAAAGGCACCGGTGAGGTGCCTTTTGGGTGGATGGTCATGTCATGTTAATGACGCCGATACTCGTTTACCTGGAAATCACCGGATTCAATTTTGGCGATTCCTGCTTCTAATATCGAAATAAATTGTCTGGCAACATCAGTGGTTAACCAGAGCGTCTGACCAACTTCAGTCCCTTCCTGCTCGGACTTATTTGGGGTCTGGTAGTGCAAACGCAACATCAGCGCATCATAGCTATCAACGGTGCTGATGTCCCACCCTACGAGCGGATGAGTCTGAATGACTTCATTATTTTTTTCCATCATGGCCCCCTAATTCGTGTTACTAGACAACGTTATTCGAGGTTCAATGCGTTTTTATCTGAAGCAACTTCAGTATACCAATAAGTAAGGGTATTCACCGAATTTTTAAAGGGGGAAACAGATAAATTTCTGCTTTTAAGATTTATATGAACAATAAAACAGCATGTCATTCATATTTTTTTAGCATATTGTGCAATTATTTTGAGGAAGTGTAGAAATTTTGTACTCAAAATTTGTAAGTAAAATAAAAAAGCCGGGGCGACCCGGCAAAAACAAAAATCACTGCATATTATTCGCTGACAAACCAGTCATCGGCGCTTTCCCACGTTTCCTGGAGAATTTCGCTAATGCGCTGTTTATCTTCTTTTGTTGCGCCAATAACCGATAAATTATTCGCTGCGGCATAACGTACCGATACGTGGCCTTCATTATCAGGAAACGCATACTGAATACGGCGGGAAAGTTCGCCAGCCAGGGCGTCAATAGCCCCAGCTGGCAATGGAGAAGTTTTCGCTATGGTGACTTCAATTCGCATAATAGCCCCCTGTTGAATATACTGGTTATTTATACAGGTAAAATAACCTAATGACAACAGGAAGCTACGATTTTTATTGTTTAACGGACCAGCGTACCGTTTCCCCGGCGAGGAATGGCACCAGCGTGTCATCAGTCAGTGCGATGCTTTCAGCAACCTGTTGCTCTTCACGTACCAGTTCGATGAATGTGTCGTTGACCGGCAACCCATAGAACTGCGGGCCGTTTACAGAACAGAATGCTTCAAAGTGCTGCAGAGCATTCATCTCTTCAAAGACGGTAGCGTAACTGCCCAGCGCGGTTGGGGCGTTGAAGCAGCCCGCGCAGCCGCAACTGCTCTCTTTGCGATGACGTGCATGTGGCGCAGAATCCGTACCGAGGAATACTCGATTAAAACCGCTGGCGACCAGTTCACGCAATGCCTGTTGGTGAATATTACGTTTGAGGATGGGTAGACAATACAGGTGCGGACGCACGCCTCCAACCAGCATATGGTTGCGGTTAAACATCAGATGCTGCGGAGTGATGGTGGCAGCCAGCCGTTCATTTCCGTCACGGACATAGTCGGCAGCATCTTTGGTGGTGATGTGCTCAAAAACGACTTTCAGCGCAGTCAGGCGCTGGCGCAGAGGTTCCATCACGCTTTCTATAAAGCGCGCTTCACGATCAAAAATGTCGATATCTGCATGTGTCACTTCACCATGCACCAGTAGCGGCATACCGATTTTTTCCATGCGCTCAAGTACCGGCATGATTGCGTCAATTGACGTCACGCCGTGGCTGGAGTTAGTGGTTGCGTTTGCCGGATAAAGTTTTGCAGCGGTGAACACGCCTTCGTTAAATCCGCGCTCCAGCTCATTAGGATCCAGCGAATCTGTTAAATAACAGGTCATCAATGGGGTGAAATCGTGCCCGGCAGGTACGGCGTCAAGAATACGCTGGCGATACGCCACGGCAGCCTCAACAGTGGTCACGGGCGGAGCCAGATTGGGCATTACAATAGCCCGTCCATAAATTTCGCTGGTATACGGCACGACAGTTTTTAACATGTCGCCATCGCGGAGGTGAAGGTGCCAGTCGTCTGGGCGGCGGATCTTTAATACCTGGGATGGTGCAGTCATTAATCTCTATGCTCCGGCTGAAGGGATGTTTTTGCCGGACACAAAGGATAAGCGGAAACGTTTTCCTTTGCACGAAAAATAAAGGGCGCGAATGCGCCCTCGTGATTAATCAGTAAATGGAATGACAATTTCGCCTGGCTTCACTTCAATGCCTTTCGCCAGTTTTTTCGCCATTGCTTCGCCCTGGCTGCCATCTTCGCGCAGGACGTAAGCAGGTTGCTGGTTAAAGTAATTGCGTAATGCCTGGTTCAAATAGGGAAGCAACGTTTGCATCACCGTTTGCATTTTTTCCGGTTGTACCGTCGCATCGACCACTTCCATCTCTTTCAGGAAGATCGCACCTTTTTCTTTATCAAACACGGGCAGCGCTTTCAGCTTCAGTTTCATGGTCGCTTTCTGACTACCGAACAGGGAGTTCATGTCCAGATTGGCGTCTCCGGTTAGGGTAACCTTATTCGGCTCTTCGCGACCAATTTGGCTGGTCAAGTTTGTCAGAACAATATGGGCGTCAGCCACGCCGGGTAAACCGATATCTTTTGAGAAATTATTATGTTTCGCAAGCGACTGGTTAATTTCTTGTTCGGTGATGGTGTATTGGGTGAGTTGATTACAGCCAACGAGCAGGCCACTGACGATCAATGCAGCGGCAAATAAAAACTTGTTCATGGTAGTCCTCGACATGAAATCTGCGTCAATATCCTGACACAACGCAGCATGTGTCACCAGCGATAAACTCGCCAGCAGAAAAAACTGAAAACGGCGGCAACCCGCGAATACAGGCTGCCGCGGCGGGTCAGGATTAAATCGCCATTGATGATAACAAATTGATTTGTGTCTGTTTCGCCATATTATCGCGGTAATCAGCAACGCGGCTTGGCCAGTTAATTCCGGCTACCAGCGTCAGATTACGCAGTAGCGGGAATAGCTGAATATCATCTTCCGAAAGTTCGCCATTCACGGCGTTCGGTTTGAAGATCAGTTTGTCCAGCGCACGCAAATCATCGCTGATATTCTTAATCAGACCGTCAGAGTGGGCCAGCAGGTCGGCAAAATTACCCGCGCTGGCCTCTTTCTTGTCGACGAAATATTTGCGCGCGGCGGGAGTAGAAAACTCATCAAATGCCGATTTGGCAAAACGCGGCAACAGCAGTTTGTTGGCGTAGCCATTGACCTTGCGCAGCCACTCTTCAATGGCAGGGGAACGTTTGCCGGTCAGTAACGGTTTGCCGTTGAGTTTATCGACATAGTGAACGATGTCCATGCTTTCTGGCATATAGCGGCTGTCATCTTTTTGCAGAATGGGAACCTGTTTTTGACCGACCATCCGGGTGGGTGTTTCTGCGTCGTCGTTGAGCAGAACATGTAATTCGACGGGGATATTTTTCAGGCCGAAAATCATGCGGGCTTTGAGGCAGTAAGGGCAGTGATCGTAAATGTATAGCTTCACGTGACTCCTCCATTTGGCTGTCAGTTCACTTTCAGTATGGAGGAGTCAGGGGGGAGTATCAAATCAGGCGTCGCGTTCAAGCAAACGACGCGCGGCGCGTTTCTGGCTAAACTGCCAACCCAGCGCAAGGAAAGTGAAGATGCCAATAATTCCCAGCATCATCCACGGAAGCTCTGGCTGGTGCGCCGATTTGCCCAGGTCAAACAGCCAGCCGCCACCGATATAACCAATAGCGCCGCCAATCGCCAGACCCAGACGGCTAAACCCCATATAGCTGCCGCGAGCTCTTGCGTCCGCCAGCGAAGCACTTAAGGTTTCACGCGCAGGCTCGGCAATGATCGACCCGATATAAAACAGACAAATCAGGGTGAAAAGTTGTTGCAGGCCGCTGACCATGCCCACCGGCATCATGCTTAATGACATTATCAACAGCCCAGCCATCAACCGGTGTTCCAGACGAAAATGCTTTTCACTCCAGCGGGCGATAGGGTAGAGCAACGTTAACGACAGACACGCTTCAATGGCATACATCCATTTAACGGCAGAGGGCGCGCCAGCCACGTCGTTGACCATAATTGGCAGCATCAGCATCACTTGTACAGCCAGCATGTAGTAACCCGCCAGCGTCAGGACATAGGTGACAAAACGCTTGTCACGCATCACGCGGGTCATGCCTTCGCGAACGGGCGTGCGTACGGTGGAGAGTTTCCATGCTGGTAACAACCACGCATTGAACGCCGCACATAGCACAAATAGAACTGCCCCTGTGGCGCAGACCAGGCGAAAGTCGTATTGCAACAGCCAGCTCCCCAACAATGCGCCAATGACCGCACCGGCACTGTCCTGCATCATCAACAGCGAGAAAAAACGACCACGCTGCTGTGGACGGATTAATTTCACCACCAGCGCCGAACGCGGCGGATCAAACAACGTGCCGCCGAGTCCCGAAAGCAGGCATGAAAACCACAATAGCCACGGTTCGTGGGCGATACCCATTGTGGCGAATCCGGCGGCGCGCATCAGCATACCGGTAACAATCATCGGTTTGGCACCAAAGCGGTCGGCAATTGCGCCGCCGAAAATACCCAGACCTTGCTGAATAAATTGGCGTAGACCGAGAGCAATACCGACCATGACGGCGGCCCAGCCCATTTGATCAACGAAGCGGATAGAGATCAGCGGGAAGACAACAAAGAACCCCAGCACGACCAGCATATTATCGATGAGCAGGAAATATTTACCCAGGTTCCTCGCCTGCGACACGCGGGACATTTCCCCTCCCGGGAAATAAAAGATGAGCATTTTCTATTCTGCATTGCCGCTAAGACTTTTCCCATCACTTCGGGGACAATATTTTTTTATCAAAACGTCGCTTTGATAGAGAGTTTTTATCAAATATGTGAATAATGCAGAAAATGGCATTTTGGACTTTTCACAGGGTCTGGTTGCGCAGGTATAGTAATACTTACAGCGTATTAAAGACGTTACGGGAAGGAGTAGGTATAGAATGTTTGGCTATCGCAGTAACGTGCCAAAAGTGCGCTTAACCACAGACCGACTGGTCGTGCGTCTGGTGCATGATCGTGATGCCTGGCGTCTTGCGGATTATTACGCAGAGAATCGCCATTTCCTCAAGCCCTGGGAGCCAGTGCGCGACGAAAGCCACTGTTATCCATCAGGCTGGCAGGCCAGGCTGGGGATGATTAACGAATTTCATAAACAAGGTTCAGCTTTCTACTTTGGCTTATTCGACCCGGACGAAAAAGAGATTATTGGCGTTGCCAATTTTTCCAATGTTGTTCGTGGCTCTTTTCATGCCTGCTATCTCGGTTATTCGATTGGGCAAAAATGGCAGGGCAAAGGACTCATGTTTGAAGCCCTGACCGCAGCCATTCGTTATATGCAGCGCACCCAACATATTCATCGCATTATGGCTAATTATATGCCGCACAATAAACGCAGCGGTGATTTACTGGCGCGACTGGGTTTTGAAAAAGAAGGCTATGCGAAAGACTATCTGTTGATTGATGGACAATGGCGCGATCACGTACTGACGGCATTAACTACCCCAGACTGGACGCCCGGCCGCTAAGGAGAATCTCATGAAATATCAACTTACTGCCCTTGAAGCTCGCGTGATTGGTTGCTTGCTGGAAAAGCAGGTGACCACGCCGGAGCAATACCCGCTCTCAGTCAATGGTGTAGTCACGGCCTGTAATCAGAAAACGAACCGTGAACCGGTCATGAATCTGAGTGAATCCGAAGTGCAGGAACAGCTGGATAATCTGGTCAAACGTCATTATCTACGCACAGTGAGCGGTTTTGGTAATCGGGTCACCAAATATGAGCAACGTTTTTGTAATTCAGAATTTGGCGATCTGAAACTGAGCGCAGCGGAAGTGGCGTTAATCACCACGTTGTTATTGCGTGGTGCCCAGACGCCAGGTGAACTGCGCAGCCGCGCCGCGCGAATGTATGAATTCAGCGATATGGCGGAAGTGGAGTCGACGCTGGAACAACTGGCAAATCGCGAAGATGGTCCTTTTGTGGTGCGTCTGGCCCGCGAACCGGGTAAACGCGAAAACCGCTACATGCATCTTTTCAGTGGTGAGGTTGAAGATCAGCCGGCGGTGACGGATATGTCGAACGCGGTTGACGGTGATTTACAGGCCCGCGTCGAAGCCCTGGAAATCGAAGTGGCAGAACTGAAACAGCGTCTTGATTCGTTGCTGGCCCATCTGGGAGATTAAAGTGAAAAAATTACGTATCGGCGTAGTGGGATTAGGTGGCATTGCGCAAAAAGCGTGGTTACCGGTGCTGGCGGCAGCGTCTGACTGGACGTTACAAGGAGCCTGGTCGCCTACGCGCGCGAAAGCCCTGCCAATTTGTGAAAGCTGGCGCATTCCTTATGCCGATTCGTTATCCAGCCTTGCCGCCAGTTGCGATGCGGTTTTTGTGCATTCCAGCACCGCCAGCCACTTTGACGTGGTCAGTACGTTACTCAATGCGGGGGTACATGTCTGTGTCGATAAACCGCTGGCAGAAAATCTGCGCGATGCTGAACGGCTGGTGGAACTGGCGGCGCGGAAAAAACTGACGTTGATGGTCGGTTTTAACCGTCGTTTCGCACCACTCTACGGTGAGTTAAAAACGCAACTCGCTACCGCAGCCTCGCTAAGAATGGATAAACATCGTAGCAATAGCGTCGGGCCACACGATCTTTATTTCACGTTGCTGGATGATTATCTGCATGTGGTGGATACCGCGCTGTGGTTGTCGGGCGGCAAAGCCTCTCTGGATGGCGGTACGCTATTGACTAACGACGCTGGCGAAATGCTGTTTGCCGAGCACCATTTTTCGGCCGGCCCTTTGCAGATCACCACCTGTATGCATCGCCGTGCCGGAAGTCAGCGTGAAACCGTGCAGGCCGTGACTGACGGTGCGCTCATCGACATTACGGATATGCGCGAATGGCGTGAGGAGCGCGGGCAGGGCGTAGTGCATAAACCGATTCCTGGTTGGCAGAGTACGCTTGAGCAACGTGGATTTGTCGGCTGTGCACGGCACTTCATTGAATGTGTGCAAAATCAGACAGTTCCGCAAACCGCCGGCGAACAGGCCGTGCTGGCGCAACGTATCGTTGACAAGATCTGGCGCGATGCGATGAGTGAATAAACCCTGTAACATCTGGCGGTAGCAATTCACCATAATCCAGGTAGACTATTCGCCTCTTTCAGCGCCTGCCTTGCAGGCGTTTTGCCCGTGGGTCTGGATTAGAACACCGATGAATTTATTAAAATCGCTGGCCGCCGTCAGCTCGATGACCATGTTTTCGCGTGTGCTTGGCTTCGCACGAGACGCAATTGTCGCCAGAATCTTTGGCGCAGGGATGGCAACCGACGCCTTTTTCGTCGCTTTTAAACTTCCTAACTTGTTACGCCGTATCTTTGCCGAAGGGGCATTTTCCCAGGCATTTGTACCGATTCTGGCGGAATATAAAAGTAAGCAGGGTGAAGACGCCACGCGGGTCTTTGTCTCTTATGTTTCTGGCCTGCTGACACTTGCGCTGGCGGTTGTGACGGTCGCTGGCATGCTCGCCGCACCGTGGGTGATCATGGTGACCGCGCCAGGCTTCGCTGACACAGCTGACAAATTTGCCCTGACCAGCCAGCTACTAAAGATTACCTTTCCCTATATCTTGCTGATCTCCCTGGCGTCGCTGGTGGGAGCGATTCTGAATACGTGGAACCGCTTCTCGATTCCGGCGTTTGCTCCAACACTGCTTAACATCAGCATGATTGGTTTCGCGCTGTTTGCCGCACCGTACTTTAACCCACCGGTGCTGGCGCTGGCGTGGGCTGTTACGGTCGGCGGCGTCCTGCAGCTGGTGTATCAGCTACCGCACCTGAAGAAGATCGGCATGCTGGTCCTGCCGCGCATTAACTTCCACGATGCCGGAGCAATGCGCGTGGTGAAACAGATGGGACCGGCGATCCTTGGCGTCTCTGTGAGCCAGATCTCCTTAATCATCAACACCATTTTTGCCTCGTTTCTTGCTTCCGGTTCGGTGTCTTGGATGTATTACGCCGACCGCTTAATGGAGTTTCCGTCCGGTGTGCTGGGCGTGGCGCTTGGCACCATTTTGCTGCCGTCGCTGTCGAAAAGTTTTGCCAGTGGCAATCATGATGAATACAACCGTTTGATGGACTGGGGGTTGCGTCTTTGTTTCCTGTTGGCGCTGCCGAGTGCGGTTGCGTTGGGCATTCTTTCCGGTCCGTTGACCGTTTCGCTGTTCCAGTACGGTAAATTTACCGCGTTTGATGCGCTGATGACCCAGCGGGCGTTAATTGCCTACTCGGTGGGTTTGATTGGCCTGATTGTAGTGAAAGTGTTGGCTCCTGGCTTTTATTCCCGCCAGGACATTAAAACGCCAGTGAAAATTGCCATCGTTACGCTGATTTTAACGCAATTGATGAACCTGGCGTTTATTGGTCCGTTGAAACATGCCGGGCTGTCACTTTCTATTGGTCTGGCGGCGTGTCTGAATGCTTCGCTGCTTTACTGGCAGTTGCGTAAGCAGAAAATCTTTACTCCGCAACCCGGCTGGATGGCGTTTCTGTTGCGTCTGGTGGTGGCGGTACTGGTGATGTCTGGCGTGCTTTTAGGTATGTTACATATCATGCCGGAGTGGTCATTGGGTACCATGCCCTGGCGCTTACTGCGTTTAATGGCGGTCGTGCTGGCGGGGATTGCCGCGTACTTCGCTGCACTGGCGGTACTGGGCTTCAAAGTTAAAGAATTTGCCCGCCGGACGGTGTAACAATGCATTCCGGCCTGCAGTGCAGGCCGGAGATAATCTTCAGATCGAAATCTTTTTACCGCCGCGATGGGTTGTTGAGGTCTGACCGTTCGCCCCATATAGCGTCGGTTCCTGATGCGGTTTCAACATTTCCAGCGCCTGTTGATTGCGCTCAATCTGTCCTTCCAGTAACCAGCCGTTATGTTGATTCATTTGGCGTAGTTGCTGCGTTTTCACAGTAATTTCCTGCCAGCGTTGACTAATATCAACGCTATTTGCTGTATTGGGTTCTTTCCTGCGTAACTGTTCGAGGTAATCCAGCGTCGCCAGCAGTGAGCTTTTTTGTTCTGTAATCCATTGCAACTGGCTGCCGTTGATCTGCCCCATAGAGAGATGTTGCTGCTCTTGATCCATTACCGTTTTGAGATCGTTAAGCACAGCGGACATCTGGTCGAGGATCTCTGCAAGACGTGTCATACGATCAGTTACTCTGCAAGTCTTGCTGCGCTTCGTTGATCAGCGCATCGGCAATTTTGCCGGTGTCCATTTTTAGTTCACCGTTACGAATCGCCAGTTTTAACGCTTCGACACGTTCAAGATTGATATCACTGCTGCCGGGTTGCATCAGTTTTGCTTGCGCGTCGCTTAACGTCACACTGGTGCTGGTGGAGGCGGTTGTTTTTGCCGCCCGACTGTTCGTTACCGGCGCGTCAGTGGTTTCGCGCGGTTGAACGGTGCTTACAGGCTTCAGAGGCGAAGTGCGATCAATACTCATGGTTTATTCCTCATTGAGGGCGCTTTTATCATGTGTTGCTTATTTATCGGCAAGGGACGGGTAATCTTTAACAGCTTACAGGTTTATAAGAATATTCCCATCTGCATCAACAACGCCGCTGACTACCTGTCCCGATACCATGCGCACCCGCGCATTCTGTGCGACGGCTGCATTGTTCAGCGCCTGACCTTCTGCGTTGGCGCTAAACCCATCACCGCTGGCGATCACATTGACGCGTTGTCCCGCTTTTACCCGCCATGCCTGGCGAAACTGGGTTAACTGGATAGGTTGATCGGGTGATAGATCGCGCAGGCTAATGGCATCAACAAGTTGATTGATATCCAGCACCGTACGCGGTGGCAGGGTATCCAGCCGTCCGCGTTTTAGTTTGACATTGCCAGCTTCCAGCTTTCCTCCCCGCACAATGGGCATTGCGGCAACCACATAATTTCCTGTGGCCTGCACATTAACCTGTAAATATCGTTTGTCGTTACCGCAGCGTGCCAACACATTCACATTGCCCCACAGGCGGGAATTATTGCTCATCGAAAGCAATGGCTGCTCGCATGGCGGTAGTAGATTGGGCGCTGTACGAATAGAAACACGAACCTCATCACTTACCCCCGCGAGTTGGGCGCTAAAAAAGTTGTGCAATTGCGATGTGAGATTGCTCGCCGTACTTAACGGACTGAACAGTATCGCGATGATCGCCACGCTACGTTTTATTGCCAGCATTTTCGCCCCCCAGCCATTTCTACAACGTGAATTGTACCTGTCCGCAATGACCATCAACGGCATAAATAGCGACCCATTTTGCGTTTATTCCGCCGATAACGCGCGCGTAAAGGCATTTAAGCTGATGGCAGAATTTTGATACCTGCGGAGGAGATATGCTCGATAAGCTCGACGCCGCCTTACGTTTTCAACAAGAGGCGCTCAATCTGCGCGCCCAGCGTCAGGAAGTGCTGGCAGCAAACATCGCCAATGCCGATACCCCTGGTTATCAGGCGCGCGATATCGATTTTGCCAGTGAACTTAAAAAAGTCATGCAACGTGGACGGGATGCAACCAGTGTGGTTGCACTGACGATGACCTCAACGCAACACATTCCGGCGCAGGCGCTGACGCCTCCTACCGCAGAACTGCAATACCGTATTCCGGACCAGCCTTCGCTTGACGGTAATACCGTCGATATGGATCGCGAACGCACCCAGTTTGCCGATAACAGCCTGCAATACCAGATGAGCCTTAGCGCGTTGAGCGGGCAAATCAAAGGCATGATGAACGTTTTACAGAGCGGAAATTAACGGATGGCACTGCTGAATATTTTTGATATCGCCGGGTCGGCGTTAACTGCCCAGTCCCAGCGCCTGAACGTGGCGGCCAGTAATCTGGCGAATGCTGATAGCGTGACCGGTCCCGATGGACAGCCATATCGGGCAAAACAGGTGGTATTCCAGGTTAACGCTGCACCAGGTGCTGCGACAGGCGGCGTAAAGGTTGCCGATGTTATAGAAAGTCAGGCCCCGGACAAACTGGTTTATGAACCGGGTAATCCGCTGGCAGATGCAAAGGGCTACGTAAAAATGCCGAACGTTGATGTTGTCGGAGAGATGGTTAACACCATGTCGGCGTCACGCAGCTATCAGGCCAATGTTGAAGTGCTCAACACGGTGAAAAGCATGATGCTGAAAACCCTTACGCTCGGTCAATAAAGGAGAAAGCTATGTCCATTGCGGTAACCACCACCGATCCGACAAATACCGGCGTCAGTACCACCAGCAGTAGTTCGCTCACGGGCAGCAACGCCGCAGATTTACAAAGCAGTTTTCTGACTTTGCTGGTGGCGCAGCTGAAAAACCAGGACCCGACCAATCCAATGGAAAACAACGAGCTGACGTCGCAATTGGCACAAATCAGCACGGTCAGCGGGATTGAAAAACTCAATACCACGCTCGGATCTATTTCCGGACAGATTGATAACAGCCAGTCGTTACAGGCCAGTAACCTGATCGGTCACGGCGTGATGATCCCCGGCACCACTGTTCTTGCGGGAACCGGCAGTGAAGAAGGGGCTGTGACCACGACCACGCCGTTTGGTGTTGAGCTGCAACAGGCGGCAGACAAAGTTACGGCCACCATCACCGATAAAAATGGCGCGGTTGTGCGCACCATTGATATTGGTGAACTGACCGCCGGAGTCCACAGTTTCACTTGGGACGGTACGTTGACTGACGGCAGCACTGCGCCGAACGGTTCTTACAACGTAGCGATTAGCGCCAGTAACGGTGGTACACAATTGGTTGCCCAGCCGCTGCAGTTTGCTCTGGTGCAGGGTGTGATCCGCGGCAACAACGGTAATACGCTGGATCTCGGCACTTACGGCACCACCACCCTCGACGAAGTACGGCAGATAATTTAAGCCTTCACATTTCAGGAGTCAGTCATGGCCTTTTCTCAAGCGGTTAGCGGATTAAACGCTGCCGCCACCAACCTCGATGTTATTGGCAACAATATCGCCAACTCCGCCACCTACGGCTTTAAATCAGGCACGGCCTCTTTTGCCGATATGTTTGCCGGTTCGAAAGTGGGACTGGGGGTAAAAGTTGCCGGTATCACTCAGGACTTTACCGATGGCACGACCACCAACACCGGGCGAGGTCTGGACGTTGCTATCAGCCAGAACGGTTTTTTCCGTCTGGTAGACAGCAACGGTTCGGTGTTCTACAGCCGTAACGGACAATTTAAGCTGGATGAAAACCGTAACCTGGTGAATATGCAAGGTTTACAGCTGACGGGTTACCCGGCAACCGGTACGCCGCCGACTATTCAGCAAGGGGCGAATCCGACTAATATTTCGATCCCGAATACCCTGATGGCAGCGAAAACTACCACCACGGCGTCGATGCAGATCAACCTGAATTCCAGCGATCCGCTTCCTACTGTTACGCCATTCAGCGCCAGCAATGCGGATAGCTATAACAAAAAAGGTTCGGTGACTGTTTTCGACAGTCAGGGTAATGCTCATGACATGAGCGTCTACTTTGTGAAGACCGGGGATAATAACTGGCAGGTCTACACCCAGGATAGCAGTGATCCAAACAGCATTGCGAAGACAGCGACAACACTGAAATTTAATGCTAATGGCACATTAGTGGATGGTGCGATGGCGAATAATATCGCAACCGGCGCAATTAACGGCGCAGAACCCGCCACGTTTAGCCTGAGCTTCCTCAACTCCATGCAGCAAAATACCGGCGCTAACAACATTGTGGCAACCACCCAGAATGGCTACAAACCGGGCGATCTGGTGAGTTATCAAATCAATGATGACGGTACGGTTGTCGGCAACTATTCCAACGAACAAACCCAACTGCTGGGGCAGATTGTACTGGCGAACTTTGCCAACAACGAAGGTCTGGCATCCGAAGGCGACAACGTCTGGTCTGCGACGCAATCTTCTGGCGTGGCGCTGTTGGGGACAGCCGGGACGGGAAACTTTGGCACCCTGACCAACGGTGCGCTGGAAGCGTCCAACGTCGATCTCAGTAAAGAACTGGTCAATATGATCGTTGCCCAGCGTAACTATCAGTCTAACGCCCAGACCATCAAAACCCAGGACCAGATCCTCAACACGCTGGTTAACTTACGCTAATCGCTGACGGGATAGCTCAATGGATCACGCAATTTATACCGCGATGGGAGCAGCCAGCCAGACACTGAATCAACAGGCGGTAACCGCCAGTAATCTGGCCAATGCCTCAACGCCCGGTTTTCGCGCGCAGTTGAATGCTTTACGCGCGGTGCCAGTGGAAGGGCTTTCTCTGCCCACGCGCACGTTGGTCACGGCGTCAACGCCGGGCGCAGATATGACGCCCGGCAAAATGGATTACACCTCGCGCCCGCTGGACGTCGCGTTGCAGCAGGATGGCTGGCTGGCCGTGCAGACCGCTGACGGCAGCGAAGGGTATACGCGTAATGGCAGCATTCAGGTTGATCCCACCGGGCAACTGACAATTCAGGGGCATCCGGTGATAGGCGAGGCTGGGCCAATTGCTGTGCCGGAAGGGGCGGAAATCACTATTGCTGCCGATGGCACAATCTCGGCGCTCAATCCGGGCGATCCGGCAAATACGGTTGCGCCAGTAGGGCGTCTGAAACTGGTGAAAGCCACGGGCAGCGAAGTGCAGCGCGGTGACGACGGCATTTTTCGTTTAAGCGCAGAAACCCAGGCCACGCGTGGGCCGGTACTGCAGGCAGATCCAACCTTGCGTGTGATGTCGGGGGTTCTGGAAGGCAGTAACGTCAATGCCGTTGCGGCAATGAGCGACATGATTGCCAGCGCGCGGCGTTTTGAAATGCAGATGAAGGTGATCAGCAGCGTCGATGATAACGCAGGCCGTGCCAACCAACTGCTGTCGATGAGTTAATTGAAAGGATACATGACAAGTATAAGTTGCCCGATGCGCAAGTTTATCGGGTCTATGGGGGCAATCGCAATTTATCGATTTTGCGAGCACTTGTAGGCCGGATAAGGCGTTTACGCCGCATCAGGCAAGAAGACATATGCACTTTGTCACTAATCCACTACAGGACATTTTATGATCAGTTCATTATGGATCGCCAAAACGGGCCTTGACGCCCAGCAAACCAATATGGACGTCATTGCCAACAACCTGGCAAACGTCAGTACTAACGGTTTTAAGCGTCAGCGCGCGGTGTTTGAAGATCTGCTTTATCAAACCATTCGCCAGCCGGGGGCACAGTCTTCCGAACAAACCACCTTACCCTCCGGATTACAAATCGGCACGGGGGTACGCCCGGTCGCCACTGAACGCTTACACAGCCAGGGAAACCTGTCGCAGACCAACAACAGCAAAGATGTCGCGATTAAAGGGCAGGGCTTTTTCCAGGTGATGTTGCCAGATGGTTCATCAGCCTATACCCGTGACGGCTCTTTCCAGGTGGATCAGAACGGGCAGCTGGTGACGGCTGGTGGTTTTCAGGTGCAGCCAGCGATCACCATTCCGGCGAATGCGTTAAGTATCACCATCGGTCGTGATGGCGTGGTCAGCGTAACCCAACAAGGCCAGGCAGCTCCGGTTCAGGTTGGGCAGCTCAATCTCACCACCTTTATGAATGACACCGGGCTGGAGAGCATTGGCGAAAACCTCTACACCGAAACGCAATCCTCTGGTGCACCGAACGAAAGCACGCCGGGCCTGAACGGCGCGGGACTGCTGTATCAAGGGTATGTTGAAACGTCTAACGTCAACGTGGCGGAAGAACTGGTCAATATGATTCAGGTGCAACGCGCTTACGAAATCAACAGTAAAGCGGTGTCCACCACCGATCAGATGCTGCAAAAACTGACGCAACTCTAAGGCTTAACCGGTGGCAGGTTCACCGGTTTACTGATTTTTGAAGATGATAGCCATGCAAAAAAACGCTGCGCATACTTATGCCATTTCCAGCTTGTTGGTGCTTTCACTAACCGGCTGCGCCTGGATACCCTCCACGCCGCTGGTGCAGGGGGCGACCAGTGCACAACCGGTTCCCGGTCCGACGCCCGTCGCCAACGGTTCTATTTTCCAGTCTGCTCAGCCGATTAACTATGGCTATCAACCGCTGTTTGAAGATCGTCGACCACGCAATATTGGCGATACGCTGACCATCGTGTTGCAGGAGAACGTCAGCGCCAGCAAAAGCTCCTCTGCGAATGCCAGCCGTGACGGTAAAACTAATTTTGGCTTTGATACTGTGCCGCGCTATTTGCAGGGGCTGTTTGGTAACGCTCGTGCCGATGTCGAAGCCTCCGGTGGTAACACGTTCAACGGAAAGGGCGGGGCCAATGCCAGCAATACCTTTAGCGGCACGTTGACGGTGACGGTTGACCAGGTACTGGTCAACGGCAACCTGCATGTGGTGGGTGAAAAACAGATTGCCATTAATCAGGGTACCGAATTTATTCGCTTCTCTGGCGTGGTTAATCCACGCACTATCAGCGGCAGCAATACCGTACCGTCTACTCAGGTGGCGGATGCGCGCATTGAATACGTAGGCAATGGCTACATTAACGAAGCGCAAAATATGGGCTGGTTGCAGCGTTTCTTCCTTAACCTGTCGCCAATGTAAGTGAGGCTGTGGTGATTAAATTTCTCTCTGCATTAATTCTTCTACTGGTCACGACGGCGGCTCAGGCTGAGCGTATTCGCGATCTCACCAGTGTTCAGGGGGTAAGGCAAAACTCACTGATTGGCTATGGTCTGGTGGTGGGGCTGGATGGCACCGGTGACCAGACAACCCAGACGCCGTTTACCACACAAACGCTTAATAACATGCTCTCACAGCTGGGAATTACCGTTCCGACGGGCACCAATATGCAGCTAAAAAACGTCGCTGCGGTAATGGTGACAGCGTCACTTCCTCCGTTTGGACGTCAGGGGCAAACCATCGATGTGGTGGTTTCTTCCATGGGAAATGCCAAAAGCTTGCGTGGAGGTACGTTGTTGATGACACCGCTTAAGGGCGTTGACAGTCAGGTGTATGCGCTGGCGCAGGGCAATATTCTGGTTGGCGGCGCAGGAGCCTCCGCTGGCGGTAGCAGTGTTCAGGTTAACCAACTGAACGGTGGACGGATCACCAATGGTGCGGTTATTGAACGTGAATTGCCCAGCCAGTTTGGCGTCGGGAATACCCTTAATTTGCAACTTAACGACGAAGATTTCAGCATGGCGCAGCAAATCGCTGACACCATCAACCGCGTGCGTGGATATGGCAGCGCCACCGCGTTAGATGCGCGGACTATTCAGGTACGCGTACCAAGTGGCAACAGTTCCCAGGTCCGTTTCCTTGCAGATATCCAGAATATGCAGGTTAATGTCACCCCGCAGGACGCTAAAGTAGTGATTAACTCGCGCACCGGTTCGGTGGTGATGAATCGCGAAGTGACCCTCGACAGCTGCGCGGTAGCGCAGGGAAATCTCTCAGTAACAGTCAATCGTCAGGCCAATGTCAGCCAGCCAGATACACCGTTTGGTGGTGGACAGACTGTGGTTACTCCACAAACGCAGATCGATTTACGCCAGAGCGGCGGTTCGCTGCAAAGCGTACGTTCCAGCGCCAGCCTCAATAACGTGGTGCGCGCGCTCAATGCGCTGGGCGCTACGCCGATGGATCTGATGTCCATACTGCAATCAATGCAAAGTGCGGGATGTCTGCGGGCAAAACTGGAAATCATCTGATGATCAGCGACAGCAAACTACTGGCAAGTGCGGCCTGGGATGCGCAATCACTCAACGAACTAAAGGCGAAAGCGGGCGAAGATCCGGCGGCAAATATCCGTCCGGTGGCCCGTCAGGTGGAAGGGATGTTCGTGCAGATGATGTTGAAAAGCATGCGCGACGCTTTACCAAAAGATGGCCTGTTCAGCAGCGAGCACACTCGCCTGTATACCAGTATGTATGACCAGCAGATTGCCCAACAGATGACGGCGGGCAAAGGTCTGGGGCTTGCAGAGATGATGGTTAAACAGATGACGCCAGAACAACCATTGCCAGAGGAGTCCACGCCAGCAGCACCGATGAAATTCCCGCTCGAAACTGTGGTGCGTTATCAAAATCAGGCGCTTTCGCAGCTGGTGCAAAAGGCCGTGCCACGTAACTACGATGATTCGCTGCCGGGTGACAGTAAAGCATTCCTCGCGCAACTCTCGCTGCCCGCCCAACTGGCAAGCCAGCAAAGCGGTGTGCCACATCATTTGATCCTCGCTCAGGCGGCACTGGAATCTGGTTGGGGGCAACGGCAAATCCGCCGCGAAAACGGCGAGCCGAGCTATAACCTGTTTGGTGTCAAAGCCTCTGGCAACTGGAAAGGGCCAGTTACTGAAATCACCACGACTGAATATGAAAACGGCGAAGCGAAGAAAGTAAAAGCGAAGTTTCGCGTCTACAGCTCGTATCTGGAAGCCTTGTCGGATTACGTTGGGCTGTTAACGCGTAACCCGCGCCACGCCGCCGTGACGACCGCCGCGAGTGCGGAACAGGGGGCGCAGGCCCTACAGGACGCGGGCTATGCCACCGATCCTCACTATGCCCGCAAACTCACCAACATGATTCAGCAGATGAAATCGATAAGCGACAAGGTGAGCAAAACCTACAGTATGAACATTGATAATCTGTTCTGAATAACTCAAGTCCGGCGGGTCGCTGCCGATAATACTCTGTAATTGAAGGCTTATAAGGAACCTCCATGTCCAGCTTGATTAATAACGCCATGAGCGGACTGAACGCGGCCCAGGCGGCGTTAAATACGGCAAGTAATAATATCTCCAGCTATAACGTTGCCGGATATACCCGCCAAACCACTATTATGGCGCAGGCCAATAGCACGTTGGGCGCTGGCGGCTGGGTTGGCAATGGTGTCTACGTTTCTGGTGTGCAGCGTGAGTATGATGCGTTTATTACCAACCAGTTACGTGCTGCGCAGACGCAAAGTAGCGGCCTGACCGCCCGCTATGAGCAGATGTCGAAAATCGACAATATGCTCTCCACCAGTACCTCTTCGCTGGCAACACAGATGCAGGATTTCTTCACCAGCCTGCAAACGCTGGTGAGTAACGCGGAAGACCCGGCAGCGCGCCAGGCGCTGATTGGGAAATCAGAAGGATTGGTGAATCAGTTTAAAACCACCGATCAATATCTGCGCGACCAGGACAAACAGGTCAATATCGCGATAGGTGCCAGCGTTGATCAGATCAACAATTACGCTAAACAAATTGCCAGCCTGAACGATCAAATCTCGCGCCTGACAGGCGTGGGGGCAGGGGCGTCACCTAACAATCTGCTGGATCAACGCGATCAACTGGTGAGCGAATTAAACCAGATTGTTGGCGTAGAAGTCAGCGTTCAGGATGGCGGTACTTATAACATCACGATGGCCAATGGTTACTCACTGGTTCAGGGAAGTACGGCGCGGCAACTGGCGGCAGTTCCTTCCAGCGCCGACCCTTCTCGTACGACTGTCGCTTACGTTGATGGGACGGCAGGCAATATTGAGATCCCGGAGAAATTACTGAATACCGGGTCGCTGGGCGGCATTCTGACATTCCGTTCTCAGGATCTGGACCAGACGCGTAATACGCTTGGACAACTGGCGCTGGCATTTGCCGAGGCTTTCAACACCCAACACAAAGCCGGATTTGATGCTAACGGCGATGCCGGTGAAGATTTCTTTGCTATCGGTAAGCCCGCGGTTCTGCAAAACACGAAAAACAAAGGTGACGTTGCGATCGGTGCCACGGTAACTGATGCCTCCGCGGTACTGGCGACAGATTACAAAATCTCGTTCGATAATAATCAGTGGCAGGTCACCCGCCTTGCCAGCAATACCACTTTTACGGTGACGCCGGATGCCAACGGTAAAGTGGCATTTGATGGTCTGGAGTTGACGTTTACAGGAACGCCTGCCGTTAACGACAGCTTCACGCTGAAACCAGTAAGTGACGCCATCGTCAACATGGATGTATTAATCACCGACGAAGCGAAAATCGCGATGGCGAGCGAAGAAGATGCGGGTGATAGCGACAACCGCAACGGTCAGGCCCTGCTGGATCTGCAAAGCAACAGTAAAACGGTGGGCGGTGCGAAATCCTTTAACGACGCTTATGCCTCGTTAGTGAGTGATATCGGTAATAAAACCGCGACGTTGAAAACCAGTAGCGCCACGCAAGGTAATGTGGTGACGCAGCTTTCCAATCAGCAGCAGTCGATTTCCGGTGTCAATCTCGATGAGGAGTACGGAAATCTGCAACGTTTTCAGCAGTATTACCTGGCGAATGCGCAGGTTCTGCAGACGGCAAACGCGATTTTTGATGCGCTGATTAACATTCGCTAAGGGGAGATAAGATGCGTTTCAGTACACAGATGATGTACCAGCAAAACATGCGTGGTATCACCAATTCTCAGGCAGAATGGATGAAGTACGGCGAGCAGATGTCGACGGGTAAGCGAGTCGTTAACCCTTCTGACGATCCCATTGCAGCATCACAAGCCGTAGTTCTCTCCCAGGCACAGGCGCAAAACAGCCAGTACACGCTGGCGCGTACTTTCGCCACTCAAAAAGTGTCACTGGAAGAGAGTGTACTTAGCCAGGTCACCACTGCTATCCAGAATGCTCAGGAAAAAATTGTCTACGCCAGCAATGGCACCTTGAGTGACGATGACCGGGCCTCGCTGGCTACGGATATTCAGGGGCTTCGTGACCAGTTGCTGAATCTGGCGAACACCACTGACGGTAACGGGCGCTACATTTTTGCCGGTTATAAAACAGAGACTGCGCCGTTTAGCGAAGAGAAAGGGAAATACGTCGGTGGAGCAGAAAGTATTAAACAACAGGTCGATGCTTCGCGTTCGATGGTGATAGGGCACACGGGTGACAAAATTTTCGACAGTATTACCAGCAACGCGGTAGCGGAACCAGACGGTAGCGCTTCTGAAACCAATCTTTTTGCCATGCTGGATAGTGCCATCGCAGCCCTGAAAACGCCGGTCGCGGATAGCGAAGCGGATAAAGAAACCGCCGCTGCGGCGTTAGATAAAACCAACCGCGGACTGAAAAACTCGCTGAACAATGTGCTGACTGTTCGCGCGGAATTAGGCACGCAGCTGAACGAACTGGAGTCGCTGGATTCATTAGGTAGCGATCGCGCTTTAGGGCAAACGCAGCAGATGAGCGATCTGGTTGATGTGGACTGGAATGCAACTATTTCATCTTACATCATGCAGCAAACGGCATTGCAGGCATCGTATAAAGCATTTACCGATATGCAGGGATTGTCGCTCTTCCAGCTCAACAAATAATTTCGCTTTAAAACATATCATGAAACTGGGTATGTTTTGTCTGCCTGCTCTGGGATCGCTGGGGCGGGCATTTTTTTGCCTATTTTGCATTGTTGGTTAGCAAGGATGCCATTCGATGAATTTTAATATGTTGATTCAAAGATGAAATAAAAAAGCCCTGGCAGTTACCAGGGCTTGATTACTTTGAGCTAATTATTACTCAACAGGTTGCGGACGCGCAGGAGCGGCAGAGGCATGATGTGTTGCCGTATGACCACCTGCGGCACCTTTACCTTCGAAGGCAAAAGTAGGGCGCTGCCAGTCACTGTGACGCGGTGCCTCCGGAACATATTCCGGTGCTGGAGCGCGCGTCATTGGCGCGGTAGCGTGGTTATGCTCAACGGTGACCTCAGGTTCGACCGCAGCTACCGTTTCAACTTCTGCTGCGACTTCAGCGACTACTGGCGCGGCAGGTTGAGCAACAACTTCAGGTTCAGCAACTACAACCTCAGCAGTTTCGACAACTTCTTCAATATCTGCCGTCTCTTCCTGCGGTTCAACCACCGGTTCTGCTTGTTCTGCAACTTCCTGGGCTACGGCAACATCAGACTCGGTAATCACCTGCGGCTGTTCAGTTACCGCGGCAGCGATCACTTCAGGATGCGTCGTTTCAACCACTTCCGGTTGCGGTTCGGCAACCTGAACGGGGGCTTCTACGACACCGGCCACTTCTTCAACAACTGGCGCGCTAACAACCGGTTCGATAGCGGCGGCGACAGGGACCTCAGTCACCATCGGCTGCACATGTACTTCTTCCTGTTCGCGCTGCTCTTCAACCTGTACATCTTGCGGACGTACAATTGGATAGCGGATCCAGACTTTGCCAGAGGCCAGTTCCGGAGACGCGCACGCTACGGTCAACGGCATTGGCGACTGGGTTGGATAACGCTCGTCACGATAGCGACGACGACGCTGACCACTTACGCGCAGGTGACGAGGCGAGCGGCGAGAACGACGCGGCATGCCACCGTTGTCACGGTTATCAGCATTGTTCTCTTCTTGCTGTTCTGGTGCAGTTTGCGCTACGACTGGCAGCGGGACTTTCACCAGTTCTGTGCGTGGAGCTGGCGCTTCCTGAACAATTGGTTCGGCAGCGACAGTTTCTTCAACCACCGGTGCGACTACCGCTTCTTCGGCTACGCTTTGCTCGTAACGCACTTTCTGATTGAGCTGACGCTGTTTACGACGCGGCTGAACCGGACGTACACGTTCTTCCTGTTCGGTTTCCTGAACAGATTGCTCTTCAACATTCAGCGCCTTCGCTTCTTGTTGCGCCTGACGTTTATCATCATTACGGCGGCGGCTACGTTCACGACGCGGCGCTTGCTGCTCGTCGGCGGTACGCGCTTTTTCCGTTACCTCAGCCTGCTGACGGCTCTCACGCGTCTCGGCAGTCTGCTGCTGTGCCTGGCGACGATTACGACGGTTTTCTTCGCGATTATCGCTGCCTTCAGTACGTTCACTACGGGTGTCGCGGCGCTCATTACGGTCACGGCGGTTGTTCTGACGAGGCTTGCGACGATCCTGTTGACGTTCCGGTTTCGCTTCTGCTTTCGGTGCTGGTTGCTCGGTCGGTTTGGTTTCTTCACCACCGCTGAACAGCGCTTTCAGTGCGCCGAAGAAGCGGCTCAACAGCCCAGGTTGTGCAGGAGCTGCTGGTGTTGCCGGTGCAGCTTTCGGTGCTGGAGCTACAACAGGCGCGGCAGGTTCAGCTGGCGTTGGCGCAGGCGGCACATCCGGCATGGCAAAGGTTGCCAGCGCAGGTTGTTCCGGACGCTTACGTTCAGCGAACTCTTCTTCAGACGGCAGCGCCATCGCTTCTTCATGCAGCTTCGGCAGCATGTAGCTTAAGGTTGGGGTTTCTTCCCCTTTACGCACGCGCAGCACGTGGTAGTGCGGGGTTTCCATCTGATCGTTTGGCACAATTACACAGCGCACACCGTCCTGACGAGTTTCAATGGCATTTACCGCAGAACGTTTTTCATTCAGCAGGTAAGAAGCGATTGGCACAGGAACAATGGCGTGAACTTCCTGGGTGTTCTCTTTCAGCGCTTCTTCTTCGATCAGACGCAGAATAGAGAGCGACAGCGATTCGTTGTCACGCACGGTGCCAGTACCAGAACAACGCGGACAAACGTGATGACTGGATTCACCCAGTGATGGGCTCAGGCGCTGACGGGACATTTCCAGCAGGCCAAAGCGAGAAATATGGCTGATTTGAATACGCGCACGGTCCTGACGCACCGCTTCACGCAGACGGTTTTCTACCGCACGCTGGTGGCGTACTGGCGTCATGTCGATGAAGTCGATAACAATCAGGCCGCCGAGGTCACGCAGGCGCAGCTGACGAGCAATCTCATCGGCAGCTTCGAGGTTAGTGTTAAACGCGGTTTCTTCGATATCGCCGCCGCGGGTCGCGCGTGCGGAGTTGATGTCGATGGCCGTTAACGCTTCGGTGCTGTCGATAACAATGGAACCACCAGACGGCAGACGAACTTCACGCTGGAAGGCGGACTCGATCTGTGACTCGATCTGGTAGTGGCTGAACAGCGGGATCTCGCCGGTGTACAGTTTGATTTTGCTGCTGAAATCCGGGCGACCTAATGCAGCGATATGCTGACGTGCCAGTTCGAGCACTTTCGGGTTATCGATAAGGATTTCGCCGATGTCCTGACGTAAGTAATCGCGGAATGCGCGAACGATTACGTTGCTCTCCTGATGAATCAGGAACGGGGCCGGGCGGCTTTCAGCGGCTTTTTTGATGGCTTCCCAGTGTTTCAGACGGAAGCTTAAATCCCATTGCAGCGCCTCAGCAGATTTGCCGACGCCAGCGGTGCGCACGATAAGCCCCATGCCTTCCGGCAGTTCAAGGCTTGCCAGTGCTTCTTTTAATTCGGTACGGTCGTCGCCTTCGATACGGCGAGAAATGCCACCCGCGCGCGGGTTGTTCGGCATCAGAACCAGATAGCTACCCGCCAGACTGATAAAGGTGGTTAATGCCGCGCCTTTGTTGCCGCGCTCTTCTTTATCGATCTGAACAATGACTTCCTGACCTTCACGCAACACATCTTTAATGTTGGGACGACCATGAGCACTGTAGTTAGCAGGGAAATATTCGCGGGCAATTTCTTTTAGTGGGAGGAAACCGTGACGTTCAGCGCCGTAATCAACAAAAGCAGCTTCCAGACTCGGTTCAATGCGGGTGATTTTACCTTTGTAGATGTTTGCCTTTTTCTGCTCGTGCCCTGGACTTTCGATATCCAGGTCATACAGACGCTGCCCATCTACAAGGGCAACGCGCAACTCTTCCTGCTGAGTTGCGTTGATTAACATTCTTTTCATCGTAACTTACTCATTATTCTTACATTGACGACTAAGCTGCGGGCAAAGTAACGCCTTTCCGGGTGTGAACCGATGGCCTCGTGTCTAGTCGCGTCGCCAACCTCACGGTTATCGTCAGCTCAAAGAGGCGCAGAGTGTCGGTTGCCCGTTTTTCATGCGGAAAAACAGCGCAATTATCAAAGAAACAGACTGGGTATTACTCTCCAGAAATATTTCCATCTACCGGTAAGGACTGCAACCCGCAGCCCGCTAACTGCCTGAAAGATCAATACGTCTTACGCCATTGCTGCGTGGATGATCGGTCGGGCAAAATGGGTTATTCCGTAAAATTTCTTGTTTTAACAAGGATGGACACGGAAACGGCCTCATTATTCCACTGCAAGCCTTGTTATAGCAAGATGACTTTTACCATTTATCACCCGCTTACTCACAGTTTTTTCACTTCTTGCTGGTGATTGGTTTAATAACCATCAATAAAGTGATCACGCAGTGAAGTAATAAGGTGCAAAAGTAAATATAAGCATAGAAAAATGAGTGGCGCGAATCCTGTTGGCTAATTAGAATCGCCAACCATGAAAACAGAGACTCCATCCGTAAAAATTGTTGCTATCACCGCTGACGAAGCGGGGCAACGTATCGATAACTTTTTGCGTACCCAATTGAAAGGCGTACCAAAAAGTATGATTTACCGTATTTTGCGTAAAGGCGAAGTGCGGGTGAACAAAAAACGTATTAAGCCTGAATATAAACTCGAAGCGGGTGATGAGGTGCGTATTCCACCGGTTCGCATTGCTGAGCGGGAAGAAGAGGCGGTTTCGCCACATCTGCAAAAGGTGGCGGCGCTGGCGGACGTCATCTTATATGAAGATGATCACATCCTGGTGCTGAATAAACCTTCCGGTACGGCGGTACATGGCGGCAGTGGTTTAAGCTTCGGCGTTATTGAAGGTTTGCGGGCGTTGCGCCCGGAAGCGCGGTTCCTTGAACTGGTTCATCGTCTCGACCGGGACACTTCAGGTGTGTTGCTGGTAGCGAAAAAACGCTCGGCGTTGCGTTCTCTGCATGAGCAATTACGTGAAAAAGGGATGCAAAAAGATTACCTGGCGCTGGTGCGCGGTCAGTGGCAGTCGCATGTGAAGAGCGTTCAAGCACCGTTACTGAAAAATATTCTGCAAAGCGGCGAACGTATCGTGCGTGTGAGTCAGGAAGGCAAACCGTCGGAAACACGCTTTAAAGTGGAAGAACGCTATGCATTTGCCACCCTGGTGCGTTGTAGCCCGGTAACCGGACGTACTCATCAGATCCGTGTGCATACACAGTATGCGGGTCATCCGATTGCCTTTGACGATCGCTACGGTGACCGTGAATTTGACAGACAGCTCACTGAAGCAGGCACGGGATTAAATCGTCTGTTCCTGCACGCCGCAGCGTTGAAGTTTACCCATCCGGGGACCGGTGAGGTGATGCGTATCGAAGCGCCGATGGATGAAGGTTTGAAGCGTTGTTTGCAAAAGCTGCGTAACGCGCGCTAATACAAGCATATAAACCTGATAATGGGCGGTTGGCCTGATAAGGCGTTTACGCCGCATCAGGCCGCCTGCACCGATTGCCGGATGCGACGTAACCGCATCCGGCGCAAACAACTATCCCATCAGCGGGTTTTTCCCTTCCCGACGTAACATCTGACACAGCGCGATTAGCGGTAAACCAACCAGCGTGTTAGGGTCACGTCCCTCTAAACGCTCAAACAGCGTAATGCCAAATCCTTCACTCTTAAAGCTACCCGCGCAGTGCAGGGGATGCTCTTTACGCACGTAATTATCAATCTCCGCCTCGCTCAGGTGACGGAAATGGACGTCAAAAGGCTCCACTTCTGTTTGCAGATGCCCATTCGCCGAATTAAACAACGCCAGTCCAGTATAGAAGGTGACGATATTGCCGCTGGCTTTGCGTAATTGCAGACGGGCATTTTCTTCCGTTAACGGTTTACCGGTGATTTCGCCATCAAGAACACATACCTGGTCTGAACCAATAATTAAATGATCCGGATAACGTGACGCCAGAGATTGCGCTTTTTCTTGTGCCAGTCGAAGCACCAACTGTCGCGGTGATTCGTCGCTGCGTGGGGTTTCGTCGACCTCTGGTGCTGCACATTCAAAAGAGATTTGCAGTTTTTCCAGAAGAGCGCGACGCCATGGCGAGGTGGAGGCTAAAATAAGTTTAGGCATATTTTTTTCCATCAGATATAGCGTATTGATGATAGCCATTTTAAACTATGCGCTTCGTTTTGCAGGTTGATGTTTGTTATCAGCACTGAACGAAAATAAAGCAGTAACCCGCAATGTGTGCGAATTATTGGCAAAAGGCAACCACAGGCTGCCTTTTTCTTTGACTCTATGACGTTACAAAGTTAATATGCGCGCCCTAT